>FWWL01001410.1_pt1 | contig 57804 bp, 47 predicted proteins | sample 2228331 | NCBI WGS metagenome assembly FWWL01 (sample SAMEA103939775, study PRJEB20133) | metagenome
GCGTGTCGGCCGGCGCGGCGGGCGGTGCGGGGTCGGGCGCGACGGGCGTGCGCAACGGCTCGGCGAGCCAGCCGCTGTCCGCGAGGATCGCCTCGGCCTCGCGCGCCATGTCGGGCTTTTTGAGGCCGGTCAGTCGTGCCGCCGTCTCCGGCCCCTTGGCTTCCTCGACTGCGGCGAGAATCCGCAGCTTGGTCACGCGCCCGAGATAATTGTCGACGCGCGCCGTCCAGCCCGCGGCGACCGGATTGAGCCCGGACGCACGCGCGAGGATGTGCGCATGCGCGATCCGTCCGGCGATCGCCCGCGCCGATACCCGCCCGTCACCATAACGGTTTGCAGGTTCCCACACGGCGTTGATGCCAAGCGATGCGCAATGCGCAAACAGCAGCGCCTGATCGTCGGCACCAAGGCCGGCGAGCATGTCCCAGAGCTGCTCCGGATCGTCGGGAAGGCGCTCGCGCCATGCCGCGTGGCGCTGGTCGATCGCCCGGGCCGGGAGCGAGTCGGACAGGCCCGGTGTCTGGATGGCGAGCGTGCCGCCGCGCAGCGCGATGCCGACGCAGCTTTCGGTTCCGCAATAGGCATAGAAGGTGTCGAGCACCACCGCGTGGAGCACGGCCGCGAACGCCACCTGCGGGCTGAGCGCGACGGCGTTGCGCAGCGCGAGCGTCCGCCAGCTGGTCAGCTCGGTGACCAGCCGGTCGGGAAGGGGTCGGCGCAGATCGTCGGGATCCTCCTCCTCGTCCGCGCCATCGACCGCGTCCGCAGCCGTCTCGCCCGCTGCAGCCTCCGCAGCAATGCTGTCCTGCCCAAGAGGCGTGTCTGCCTCGCCGTCCGCGTCGTCGCAGGCAATGACAGGCTCGTCCTCGGGACGGACATAGCCGCGATCGACCTCGAGAGTGCCGAAGCGGTCGATCGTGACGAACGCCCCTGCGCGCGCCAGCTCCTCTGGGTCATAGACCAGCGGCCGTTCGACGATGCCAGCGATCTCCTCGTCGATCGCGTTCACCCGGGCATGGACTTCGTCGGGGATGTCGCGCGCTTCGGCCCATTCGGCCTCGAGCGCATCGGCTTCCACGCGGAGCGCCGCCAGCTTTGCCTCCTGCTCTCCGGTCAGTTCGGGCTGCGCGCCAGCAATCGGACGCATGCCGTCCTGATAGCGATAGGGCAGTTCGATCGCGGCGACGATCCATTTCCAGCCCTCCACGCCGATGCGCTCGGCTTCGGCAGCGAGCCTGGCGGCGACCAGCGTCTCGAGCAGGCCGACATCCTGGAGCCATCCGCCATCATCCTCCTCGAACAGGTCGCGCAGCACATAGCCGCCGGCCGCGACATAGGCGTCGAGTCCGACAAAGCGCGCACGCTTGTCGCTCGCGCGGACCGCCTGTTCGGTGAGCTTGCTACGGATCATCCAGGGCTGCTTGCTGTGACTCGACTGCAGCTGCTCCCACACCTGCTCCTGGCGCGCATGGTCCTCGGATACGCAGAAGGCCATGAGCTGCTCGAGCGTCATGCCGTCCTCGGCATAGATGGCGTGGAGCGCCGGCGAGACCGAGGCGAGCCGCAGGCGCTGTTTCACGACAGCGGGCGTGGTCATGAAGGTCGCGGCGATCGTTTCGACATCGCTGCCCTGGTCGGCAAGCTGCTGCATCGCGCGGAACTGGTCGAGCGGGTGCAGCGCCTCGCGATGGGTGTTTTCGGCGAGCGAATCCTCCTCGGCCGAGATCTGGTCATCCTCGCGCACGATGCACGGAACCGGTGCGGTCCGGGCGAGGCGCTTCGCTTTGACCAGCTGCTGGAGCGCGCGGAAGCGCCGGCCGCCGGCGGGTACCTCGAACTTACCGGTGGGATTGCCCACACCGTCGCGCTCGGCACGCACGGTCAGGCTCTGCAGCAATCCCCGCCGCGCGATGTCCGCGGCGAGCGTGTCGATCGACACCCCGGCCTTGACGCGCCGGACGTTGGACTGGCTCAGCACCAGCAGGTTGAACGGGATGTCCCGCGAAGCGCTGAGCGCGATCTTGGCATGCTTGGTCATGGACCTTCTCCACGACGGGCGGCCGGGAGACTCTCTCTCGACCTCCAACCCGTCATGAAGCCGGCGCAGCCCTCTACCTCTAAGGGGGGAGAGGACTGCGCCGGACCCGAACGCGACGCCGGGGAGGATCAATGGGCCGCGGCCAGCAGCTTTGCGGCCCTGGCCTCGAGGTCGAGCCGCGCATCCTGGTGCGGCCGCGCCCGCGCCAGCGCGGTGATCCCTTGGACGAAGTCGAAGATCGAGGCGGGCGGGTGCCCCTCCTCGTCGAGCACGGTCGCAATGATCTTGCCGGTCTCCGCTTTGGAGAAGCCGCGCTTGCGCAGGAAATCCTGGCGATCCTCGTCGGTGCGCGCGACGATCCGCTGCCGGGCCGCCATGATGCCCGTCATGAAGGGCTGGGGCGACGATGTCGCGAAGCGTTCGAGCGCCGGCGCCGCCTCATGCGCGAAGCGGTTGGCGGCGAACTTCGAATGGCGGATGCTGATTTCCTCGAAGCCCTCGGCACCCCAGATGTTGCGGTTCATGCAGACCGCGCGGAGATAGAAGCTCGCCATGCCGAGCGTCTTCGCGCCGACCTCGCTGTTCCAGCAATAGAAGCCGCGAAAGAACAGGTCCGGGTCGCCATTGGGCAGCCTGCCCGCTTCGATCGGATGCGCGTCATCGACCAGGAACAGGAAGACGTCGCGATCGCTTGCATAGAGCGTGGTGGTATCCCTGGTTACCTCGACATGCGGATTGTGCATCATGGTCGACCAGTCGAGCAGGCCCGGCACCTTCCAGCGCGTGTCGCCGGTGCCGTTGCCGGCGATGCGCATCACAGCGGCGACCAGCTCATGGTCCCAGATCCGGCCATAGTCGGGGCCGGTCACGGCCCGCAGCTCGGTGCGTCCGTCTTCGGCCTCGAGCGTCTTGATCAGCTCGCCGCGATGGCTGAGCAGTCCGTGCTGGAGGTTGATGCCGGCGAGCGGCGCGGGCAGCGCGCGCAGATAGCCCGACGGCGCACCGACAAGGCTGCACAGTTGCCCGAACGACCAATGGGTCGGGGCAACCGGTTCGTCACGGCCCGGCACGATCAGCGCGAGCCGTTCGGCATTGTCGCGGCTAGCCTCGACGCGGACCGCGCGGGTCTCGACGGTGCGGGTGGTGGCCCGCCGCGCGCGCGCCGCGACCGCGGCATGGAGGGCGTCAAGCGAGAGATAGCGCTCGTCGTCAGGGCGCGAGAACCATTCGGACGCGACGCGGCCGATGTGCGACCCGCGCGAGATATCGACCTTGTAGGCACCCGACCGCGAAGACGGCGCGGGATCGTGACTGAGGACAGTTGCCATGGAACTTCTCCGCGACGGGCGCCGCGAGACTCTCTCTCGGCTCCGACCCGTCACGGCCGAACCGGCCGCGCTCTTCCTCTCTCGCGACGCCGGACGCAGCATCCGCAGAAGGGGTGCGGCCAGACGCGGCTGGCCGTCAGGGCAAGCCGTTCCCACTCCCTGCGTCCCGATACCAAGCGGACGAAGCAGGTCGGAAGCCGCGTCCGAAATCATTGACTGGTCGCGGGTCGCGTTCCGGCATTCGCAGCCAGCATTTCGAGGCGGGTGGCGAGCGGCGCACTGAATAGCAGGGGATCGATGCGCAGGCCGGTGCGTCGCGCATGGGCATCATAAATCTGGTCGAGCAGGTTCGGGCTCAGTTCCAATCGGCGCCAGGAAGCGGTCGACGCGGTGGGCCATCGCGCCCCGACGGTCGAACGCTATTTGCGCCAAAAGGGATTGCGCTTGGCGGGACCAGTCTGCCTAAAGAGTCCATGACCGCGAGCCAGCTGCAGGACCTGATGATCGTGCGCCTCGTGCGCCAGGTTGGCGGGACGCAGCGGCGCTGGCGCGCCGTGCTCGGTGCGGTCCGGGTATATGATCCCGAAACCCATTCCCATTGCAACTGGTCGCTCGCACCATCGGGCGGGACGCGCGAGATCGCCGAGGTCGAGCGGATGCTGGACGTATTGCGGCTTGAGCATCCGATCGTCAGTGCGGGTTGACCGGGCGGGCTGCGGCATTCCGAAGGGCTGGACCGGTTGCGGGGCGACGTTGGCGACACTGCCGCATCGCTGTCAATCAGGGACCTTGCCTCTCCAACGCCCGCTCGTGCCGTGCGGGCTGGGACTGTGAACGCGCAATTGTAGTGGCGTTGTGCCGCTTTGCATCCGCGCCCACCAGTTTGGTGGGCAATCCCAGCGTCGTGAGATCCTTACGAATCTCACGCGCACGTGCAGCCTTCGCCCCCGGGTCCAATACCGCCACATTGAGGGTGCGCTCATATTTGGCGGCTTCCTCAGCGAAGCTTTTGATCAGGTTTCGTGTATCGGATTCGTTGCGCACAAGGCGGATGACCCGCTTGAGCGAAACAATGCTGTTGCGAGATCTGGCTCCGCAGATCGAATAGCCTTCACATTTGGTTCAATGTCCGGTGCCCTCGTTTCTCCGCTAGACTTGCATGCCAATGTGAAAAGGCGAACATGGCGACGATTACCGGAGCGGAGGCCGCGGTGCGGATGCTGCAGGCGCATGGAGTGCGGCATGTGTTCGGCCTGTGCGGCGACACCAGCCTGCCCTTCTACGATGCGCTCCACCGCCTCGACCACGGCATTGATCATGTTCTGACCCGCGACGAGCGTAGCGCGACCTATATGGCCGATGCCTATGCGCGGGTAACGGGCCGTCCGGGGGTGTGCGAGGGGCCGAGTGGGGGCGGGGCGACCTACATTTTGCCGGGCGTGATCGAGGCGAATGAAAGCTCGGTGGCGTTGCTGTCGATCACGTCCGATGTGCCCGTCACGGCGCGCGGCCGCTATCCGCTGACTGAGCTCGACCAGAAGGCGCTGTTCCGCCCGCTGACCAAATGGAATGCGATCGCCGATCATGTGGGGCAAATCCCGCACCTGTTCCGCGCCGCCTTTCGCGCGATGACCACCGGACGCCCCGGTGCGGCGCATATCGGACTGCCTTATGACTTGCAGAAGCAGGCGCTCGACGCGGGCGAGGTGTGGGCTCAGGCCGAGCATGGCCGCTTCCCCGCGTTCCGCACCGGCCCCGATCCCGATCATGTCGCGGCGGCCGCCGAGATACTGCTCTGGGCAAAACGGCCGGTGCTGGTCTGCGGTGGCGGGGCGATCCTGTCCGGAGCGACTGCCGAGCTGATCGCGCTGGCCGAATTACTCGACGCACCGGTCGCTTCCACCGTCAGCGGACACGGGGTCATCCCTGACGATCACCGGCTCGCCGTCGGGGTGGTCGGCGCCAATGGCGGGACCGTGGAGACGCGCGAGGTGGTCGCGGGGGCGGACATGGTGGCGTTCATCGGCTGCCGCGCGGGATCGACGACCACCGAGCATGGCGAGGTTCCGGGCCGCGACGTGCCGATCGTCCATATCGATGTTGATCCGATGGTGGTCGGCGCCAATTATCGCGTCGAGGCGGGGGTGATCGGCGACGCGAGGTTGTGCCTGTCCGCGCTGCTGGTCGAAGTCGCAAGCCGGCTGGGTGGCAAGACGCGCAGCAGCGATGTGGGAGAGCGGCTCCGAGGACTGCGCGAAGCGAAGCGCGCGCGTTTCCTCAGGCTGGCGCACTCGGCCGAGCGCCCCATCCGCCCCGAGCGCGTACTCGCCGCGATCCAGAAATCGCTGCCGACGGATGGCATCGTCGTCGCCGATCCGGGCACGCCCTGCCCCTATTTCTCGGGCCATTTCGATTTCAACTCGGTTGGCCGCCGCTTCATCACCAACCGTGCGCATGGCGCGCTAGGATTCTCGCTTCCGGCGTCGGTGGGTGCCGCATATGGGGCGCCGGGGACCAAGGTGGTGGCAGTGATGGGTGACGGCAGCTTCGGCTTCGCGGTCGGCGAGCTGGAGACGATAGTACGCAAGCAATTGCCGATCACGTTGGTCGTCTTCTCCAACGCATCGTTCGGCTGGATCAAGGCCAGCCAGAAGGATGGCTATGGCAGCCGCTATTTCTCGGTTGACTTCGACCGCACCGATCATGCCCGCGTGGCCGAGGCCTATGGCGTGAAAGCCTGGACTGTCGCCGATCCCTTGGAGTTGGACGCGGTAATGGCCAAGGCGATGGCACATGATGGGCCAACCCTCGTCGATGTCATCTCCCAACCACTGGAGGAATCGGCGGTGCCGGTCAGCCGCTGGATGGGTTGACGTCGAACGTGCGGGCATGTCGCAGCTCCGGGAATAGCCGCGCCCACAATAGAGTCACCGCAAGGGCGCCGGCGCCACCGGCGACGACTGCGGCCACCGGTCCGATCAGTGCGGCTAGAAAGCCCGATTCCGCCTCGCCCAGTTCGTTCGAAGCGGAGATGAATAGAGTCGATACCGCTCCCACGCGCCCGCGCATCGCATCGGGAGTCGAGAGCTGAATCAGCGACTGGCGGACATAGACCGAGAACATGTCCGCCGCGCCGAGCGTCACCAAGCAGGCGAGCGACAGCGGCAGCCAGCGCGACAGGCCGAACCCGATCGTCGCCACGCCGAACATCGCGACCGACCACAGCATCTTTTCTCCGACGCCGTTACGGAGCGGCGCCCAGGAGAACCAGAACGCCACCGCCATTGCTCCGACTGCCGGTGCTGCCCGCAGATGGCCCAGTCCCAGGGGTCCGACCTGTAATATGTCGTATGCGAAGACCGGCAGCATCGCGGTCGCCCCGCCTAGCAGCACCGCAAACAGATCGAGCGAGATCGCGCCCAGCACCAGTCGGTTGGCGCGGACAAAGGCAAGGCCTTCGATCATTTGCCGCCAGGGATTGCGGCAGCGGTCGATTTCGGTGCGCGGTACCGGGCGGATCATAAAGGTGCAGAACAGCGACACAGCGAATAGCGCTGCGCTCACCGAATAGGGTGCGGAGGGCGCAGCCGCATAAAGATAGCCGCCCGCCGCCGGCCCGAGGATCGCGCCTACACGCGCGGCGATGGCGTTGGTGGCGATGGCGCGCGGCAGCACGGCTAGAGGCACAAGATTGGGGGCAAGTGCATTGAGTGCGGGCATCGAGAAGGCACGCCCAATCCCCAACAGGACGGCAATCGAGAACAGCGCCGGCAGGGTGATGTTTCCGCTTGAGTTGAGACACGCCAACACCCCGGCGCAGACCAGTTGCAGCGCAATGCACGCGCGGGAAATCCAGCGCCGGTCGACCCGATCGGCCACCCACCCGGTGATCAGGGTAAGCGCGAACAGTGGCAGGAACTGCAGCAACCCGACCAGTCCGAGCTGGAGAGCCGCCTCTTTTATACCCATCGTCTTGCGGGCTATGTCATAAACCTGCCAGGAGATGATCACGATCATCGAATTCTGTGCGATGGTCGAGCACAGGCGCGCCGCCCAGAAATGGCGGAAGTCGCGAAACGCGAATGGGTGCTGCTTGGATTCCACTCTGGCGCGATGCCCATGCATTCGCACGCCGCGCAACCGCCGCGCCCGCAAACCGATCGCTGCGCACAAAGTTGTGATTGTGCATAGAGCACCTGCGGCACGCAAAATCTATACAGGCGCTCCCGGAATGAATGTGGCTGCGGCGACCGGTCCTGTTAGCAGGAATGGCGTACGTTGCCTTTGCCATCCTGGGTCAGGGAAGGAAGTGAGCGCAGCGCTCGGTCGTGGAAACTGCTGGCGGCACCTTTGGACTACTCGAAAAATCGGGGGTCGCGCCGCTGGCCCAGGGAGAGTTCTGAAGGCCATGAAAACCCTAAAAATCGCGTCAATACTGCTTGCTGGCACCAGCATGATCGTCGTCAGCAATTCAGCGGCTGCGCAGAGTCAACCGACCGATGAAACCGCCGAAGCCGCGGAGCGCATCGCGGAAACCAAGGCGTCATCGGATCAAGAAATCACGATCACCGGCTCGCGCATCGTCAGGAACGGCGACAACAGCCCTTCGCCGATGACCGTGGTAGGTGTGAGCGAAGTGCTGACGACAACGCCCGGCGTTTCGCTGGCCGAGGCCCTCAACACGATCCCGGCATTCTCGGGCTCGCGTCAGAGCACTTCCAATCCGACCAATACCGGCGCCCAGTCCGGTGGAAACGGCGCGGCGAACGCCCTGAACCTGCGAAATCTGGGCTCAACGCGGACGCTGATCCTGCAGGACGGCAGGCGCGTTCCGCCAACATTGTTCAACGGACTGGTCGATGTCGACATCATCCCGCAGATGCTGATCGATCGCGTCGATATCGTCACCGGGGGCGTTTCGGCGGTTTACGGGTCCGACGCGGTTTCCGGTGTGGTCAACTATATCGTGAATCGGAACTTGCAGGGCTTTCGCGGCATGGCAAGCGGCGGAATCTCGCGATACAGTGACGACGCTCGTTACAATATCGGCATGGCCTATGGTGCCAATCTCGGTGACCGCCTTCATGTCGAGGCCAGCTACGAATATCGCGTCGAGGAAGGCGTGTTCAGTCGAGCAAGCCGCCCATATCTCAACCAGGTGGGCGTAACTGGCAACGGTACGGCCGCTAATCCTTATGTGCTGCAAACCAACCTGCGTCAGGCGGGTTTCCCTTTCGGCGGTCTGATTACCAATGGCGCGCTCGCCGGGAGGCATTTTTCGTCGAACGGCGTGCTGACCCCGTTCGTTGCCGGCACGGCCACTGGGACGTCGGGCGTACAGGTGGGCGGTGACGGTGGCTATTTCGACGGCAGCCTGATCAGCCGCAGCGAAGCCCATCAGTTTTTCGGACGGGCCGACTACGACCTTACGGACTCGGTACACGCCTTTGTTCAGTTCTCGGGCAACATCAAGAAGAACGACAGCGATGGCGACGCGGCGCTGCTGACGAACGTGACGATCAGCCGAACGAACGCTTTTCTGCCGGCTTCGGTCCAAGCGCTGATACCGACGACCCAGTCCACCTTCACCTTCAGCCAGATGCTCAACCAGGTCCCGGAAGCCCATATGGGCGTGAAATCGGACCAATATGTGTTCGTTGCCGGCCTTGACGGCAAACTGGGCGGCTGGAAATGGGCCGCGGATTATTCGCGTGGCGACACCAAGCTGAGGAGCGCGCTGTCGAACAACGTGAACCGCCAGAAACTATCGGCGGCGCTCGACGCGGTCACGAGCGGCGGCCAGATCGTCTGCAACGCGTCCCTGACCAATTCTGCCTATGCGGGATGCGTGCCGTTCAATCCCTTTGGTCCTAACGCGGCCAGCCCGGCCGCCATCGCATATATCACCGATACGGTAATCTACCGCACCCACACGGTTACCGACAACGTTTCCGGCCAGCTGAGCGGCAGTGTGCTGGAGGGGTGGGCGGGTCCAATCGGTGCGGCGCTATCGGCAGAATGGCGGCGGATCGGCTTTACGTCCACCAGCACCTCTGCGCCTTCCGACCGCGCGGACTGCACCAGCTTGCGCTTCAACTGCGTGTCCAGCGGGGGCACGGCTACGCCGACGGCACTCAACGATTTCCAGTTTGGCGCGTCCCCGGATGGCCTCAGTCAGACAGTGTGGGAGGTTGCCGGCGAAGTTGAGGTGCCGATCCTCAAAGACATGCTCGTGAATTCGCTCAGCCTCAATGGCGCGGTTCGCTACACAAGGTACAGCACCAGCGGAAGCTACACGACCTGGAAGGTCGGGGGAGATCTGGAAGTAGTCGACGGCCTCCGGTTGCGGTTTACCCGCTCGCGGGACATCCGTGCGCCAACCCTGTACGAACTGTTCGCACCCAGCAATCAGACGATCGTTCGCTTCACTGACCGGCTCACGGGTGTGACCGCATCGGTCCCGCAGGTGACGTTGGCGAATCCAACCTTGACGGCGGAAATCGCCAACACGCTGACTGGAGGTGTTGTGTGGAAGCCGAACCGCACGCTCAGCTTCGCGGTCGACGCCTATCATATCAGAATTGGGAATGCGATCACGCAGGTAACCGGATCGACGGCGAATCTGCAGGACGCATGCTACGCCAGTGGCGGTTCGTCGCCATATTGTGCGCTGCAGATCCGGCCCAACGGCTTCAGCGATACGTCTACCTCAAATGCCGTCAGGCAGTGGCAGGTGCAGAATATCAACCTCTCCGAGATCGAAACCTGGGGGATCGATTTCGAAGCGAATTTCTCTTCCCGTCTGTTCGGGCGGCCGATCGCGGCCCGCGTTCTCGCCGCGTGGCAGCCCCATATCCGGTACATCCAGCCGGGCGTCGCTACCGTCGATCAGGGCGGTGTCGCTTTCGGTCCGCTGGGGCTCTACGCATCGCCGTCGGTGCGTATCAACGCCAATCTGCGCTTCGAGCCGATCGACAATCTGACGATCGACATCAACCAGCGGTGGCGCAACCCGATGAAGCTGGGCGGCGATCCGAACCAGGTCTGGGTCAGCAACCGCATGGGCAGCTTCGGCACCACCGCTCTGAACATCGCGTGGGACATCAACAAGGGCGAGCGTTCATCCTTTCAGTTCTACCTGAACATCCAGAATCTGTTCGACGCCGAGCCGCCGATCGGCGCATTCTCGGGCAACGGTTCGCGCGCGGGTCTTCGTGACGGCTTTGCCATCGGTGATGACCCGAGGGGGCGCTACTTCACCGCCGGCGTCAAGGTTACTTTCTGAGCTCGCTCAGCTAGCAGGCCTTCGGGAGACCCGAAACGAACCGGCCGGAAAGCAAATCCTGCTTTCCGGCCGGTCGCGCATCCGGCGCACTGCAATTTTCTTATAACCCGGACCCTACTACAGTTCGTGACCTCGGGCGCGGCCGGGTTACAGTCACATCACAAAGTTTAGGCTGATTGCACGGCCAGGCCGACCTTGGGGAGGTGGAGATGTTACCCGAAATTGACCGCCGCACAGCACTGAAAGGTGTCGCCGGCGCCGGGCTGATGGGCTTGCTCGGCGGATGCGGAGGCAAGGAGGCGGACGGTGGCATCCCCATCCGAATTGTCTCGAGCCAGGGCTCGCAGGTACTGACGATCCAGGCGCTGATCGAGCGCAAGGGCTATTACAAGGAATTCGGCATTTCGCCGGAGGTCCTTGCGGTCGCGTCCGGAACCAATCTGATCGGGCCCCTGCTCAATCAGAGGGCCGACATCTGCATCTTCGCGGGTTTTAGTCAGCTTCTCGCTGCGATCGAAAAGGGTGCAGATCTGAAGATTCTGGGCGGAGCCAGTATCAAGGGGCAGCAGGCGCTTTTCACCAAGGTGCCGGGCATCAAGACGGTGAAGGATCTGGAAGGGCACACGATTGGCGTCGGCGCAATCGGTGCCCAGCTGCATCAGGTCGTATCCGCCCTGCTCAAGAAGAAGGGCGTCGACGTTAACAAGGTCAAGTTCGTGGTGGTCGGCAACTCGGGCGACGTATTCCGCGCGGTGGTCGCCGGGCGTGTCGACGCCGGCAACGGCCAGGCCGATGTGCTCGCCAGCCTCGATCGCCTGGGCGTGCATATGATCTCGGACGGCGACTATGCGACCCAGCTACCAGAATATACCTGGCAGGCATCCTTCACCAGTACGGCCGCAATCAAGGAGCGCCGCGACGGGCTGGTTCGCGCCCTTGCGGTCTATTGCAAGGCATTCCGCTTCGTTCAGAATCCTGGCTCCGAACAGGATTTCATCGATGCTCAGCTCGCCGCGCTGTCCCCGCGCAACAAGGAAGAGGGTATCGCCGGTGCGAGGTCCCAGTGGAAATACCTGCAGGAACGTCGGATTTACGATGAGGATCTCGTGCTGAGCGAGGAACGGGTGGACTATATGCAGGAGCTCAACATCTCGCTGGGCGTCCAGAAGAAGAAGCTCCCCTATTCGCGGATCTTCGACACCTCGCTCGCTCAAGAGGCAGTCGCGAAGCTTACCTGATACCGCCCAGACAAGTCCGAGAGGTTGCTCATTCATGTCATTCGAAATCGTCGATATCCATCCGCACATCATTGCCGATGATACCGCCCGCTATCCGTCGGGTCCGCTGCGCGGGAAGCCGTCGGCATGGTCTGTGGAGCGGCCGCAGACTTTCGAGCAACTGGTCGCGGAAATGGACGCGGCCGGAGTCGCCAAGGCGGCGATCGTCCAGGCATCGACCTATTATGGATTCGACAACAGCTATATCGCGGATTCGATTGCCAAGGATCCCAAGCGCTTCACCGGCGTGTGCACGATCAATGTCTTTGCCGAGGACGCATTAAAGACGCTCGAAGGCTGGCTGGCCAAAGGCTTTTCGGGGCTGCGTATTTTCACCGGCGGCGCCACCCACAGCACAGATGAAACGCTGCTTGCCGATCCCCGCTCCTATCCCGTGTGGGAGTATGCCGCGGAAAACCGCATCCCGATATGCGTGCAGACCGCGCCTGTCGGTTTGCCCAATGTAGTGAAACTACTTGAACGTTTCCCGAACACGATCACCGTGCTTGATCATATCGGTCGGCCCAAGCTCGACGATGGGCCCCCTTACAAGGACGCCCAAACCCTTTTCGAGCTGGCGCAATACGACAATCTGGTACTCAAGCTCACCCCGCGCAGCTTCACATTGGCCGAAGGCGGGCTGTCCACCCCCGAAGCATTCTTCCCGGCGCTGGTCGCCGCCTTCGGCGCGGACCGGATCGCCTATGGTTCGAACCTACCCGCCAATGAGGGCCCGATGACGGCGCTGGTCGATCAAGCAAAGCGGGGCCTCGCCTCGCTGAGCGAGGACGATCAAGCCCAGATTCTCGGCGGCACTGCCAAGCGCCTCTATCCGGCGCTGGCATAAGCGATTGAAGGAGCGAGTGATGGCGAATACATTATCACCAGGTGCCGCGAGCGCCCACAGTATCGATCCCGCACTCGACGAGATCGAAGAAATCAAGCCGCTCGACGAGAAGGAGAATTTCTGGCCGATCCGGCTGGTCGCCATTGTCAGTTTCCTGGGACTCTGGGAAGTCCTTGGCTCCTACGTCGTCGATCCGCTGATGCTGTCGGCACCGTCGAAGATCACGGAGGCACTGTTCGATCTGCTGGTCTCGGGCGAGTTGCTCGACGCACTGTACCAGAGCGCCACGACCCTGATTTACGGTTTCGTGCTGGCGACCGTCATTGGCATCCTGCTTGGAATGTTCATCGGCCGGTACCGCAAGGTGGAAGCCGCAACCGACTGGCTGGTCAATGGGCTCTATGCGACGCCCCTGGTCGCGCTCGTTCCCCTGGTAACCCTCTGGTTCGGGCTCGGCTTCTCAGCCAAGTTGTTCATCGTCTGCATCATCTCGGTGTTCCCGATCCTGATCAACACGGCCAGTGGCGTGCGCAACGTCGGCGCGTCGCTGTTGGATGTCGGCAATGCCTTTGCGGCCGACGAACGCCAGACCTTCGTCAAGATCATCCTGCCGGCGTCGATCCCCTATATCATGACGGGCATCCGCTTGGGCATAGGCCGGGCGATCATCGGCATGATCGTTGCGGAGTTCTACACCTCGGTCGGCGGGCTCGGGGCGCTGATCATGAAGTTCGGCAACCAGTACGACACTGCGGCAATGTTCGTACCGATCCTTACCCTGGCGCTGATGGGGGTGCTGCTCACCACCATCGTGCGCAAGGCCGAGGCCGCGTTCGAACCGTGGAAGGCGAGCTGAGGACAGTCGGCTCGACCGAAGGCGATGCGGCCCGCTCTCGAAAGAGGGCGGGCCGTTGTTCTTTCAGAGAAGCTCCCGTGCCCGGAGCGCCGGGCCCATCGCCGCGACCGCATCAAAGGGTAACGCTTTGGCCTGCAGCCCGACCTCGACATTGAGTGATTGGAGATAGTCCACCCGCTTGACGCTTAGCCCTGGCGAGCGCCCATAGGGCTGGTGCTTCTGAATGAAGTTCCAGACTGCCTCAGCCTCTGTTGGATCAGGTTGACCGGCGGCCTTGCGCCGCGCTTCCAGGTAGGCCAGCTTCGAGCCTGGGCTGGAAAGATAGCGGAAGAGCCGCGAATAGGCCGCCAGGCAGCGCGCGACCGCTTCTGGCTTGTCGCGGATCGCGCGAAGCGAAGCATAGGCAGGCTGATAGGTATAGTCCGGCAGTTCGCGCCACAGTTCGCCACCGGCGACCACTCGGGCGCGGGAATCCGACACGCCTGCAATGCCGCTCAGGCCGGCATCGACCGTGCCCGAAAGCACTGCTTCCAGTACCTGCGCGTTGCTTCCGACATTGACGAACTCGACGCTCGCCGGATCGACCCCCTTCTTGCGTAACAGCGCGACCGTAAGGATGTGGAGCAGCCCCTTGGTGGCACCGATGCCAATGGTGCGACCGGCGAGATCCTCGACCCGTGCCACCTCCATGGAGTACAGCGCCAACGCCGGCTTTTCCATCGCGGAGCCGACCAGCCGTAGTTCCTTGCCTGCTTCGATCGCCGGCAGCACCCCGACGAAACCCGAAATCATGCATACATCCGCCTGATCGGCGAGCAGCGCTTCCATCGGTGCAGAGATGGTCCTGCCCTCGACGATTACCGCGTCGAGTGAGAGCTGATCGAACAGGTTAAGATCGACGATCATCTGCTGGAGAGTGGCATTTTCCGAGCCCTGATTGCTGGCGACGCGGATAGCGTAACGCCTGCCTCCGGCGAGCACCGGTCCGCCGACCAGCCATGCAGAAGCAGCGGCGCCGGCGAGGAAACCGCGGCGCCCGATCATCAAATTGTCGGTCATCTCTATCCTCAGAAAGCTCAGCTCGCCTCGCGGAACAGCGGCATCACTGCGGCATCGGTCACATGCTTGCGCACCAGGTCGATGAATGCCTGGTGGAGCTGCGTCGGGAGCCAGCCGGCTCGCATGGTAATGCCGATTGCGGGAGCGGGCTCGATCGGACCGAAGGGCACTGCAACGAGTCGGCCATCCTCGTGGAGCAACTCGTAGGTGGTCATCAACGTCAGCCTGTCGCTGCCCGTTAGGAGGTGACGGATGACGGGCAGTGCGCAAGTGGCGATCGACGCGTTCGGCCCTGGGCCGCCTGCGAAGAGCCGCTCGAAGCAGCCGCGCCGCGCCGCGCCGGGTGTGCCGACCACCCAGTCATATTCGAGCAGATCTGCCACCGTCACCTTGCCCTTGCGCAAGATCGGATGTCCGCGCTGCGCGACAATCGTGTAGGGCGTTTTGGCCAGTGCCTCGTTGCTTAGATCCCGAGCGGTGGTTTCCTGCACCAGCCCGAGCACGAAATCGACCGCACCCGCGCGCAAGCTCTTAAGCATTTCCGACGCGCTTTCGTTGATGATGCGTATTTCAGCGGTCGGATAGGCTTTCACGAACTCGTCGAGCACCGATGCTAGCAACACACTGCCGCCGAAGGGCATGGCACCGATCGAGATCTGACTATTGAAGCTCCCGCGCGCCGCCTCGATTTCCTTGATACCCCATTCGATTTCCTGGGTCGCTAGCTTCATACGGCGGCCCAACTCGATACCGGCAGGCGTGACCATCACGCCTGCTGCTGTGCGGTAGTAGAGTGGCTTGCGGAGGTTGCCTTCCAAGTCGCGTGCTGCACGCTGGAGCGAGGCCTGGCTAAGGCCAAGCGCTTCCGCCGCCTGTCCGAACGATCCGGTCTCGACGATGGCGATCAGACTGCGCGCTTGCGACTTGGAGATGCGCTTGGCGATCATCGGGGCGGAAGCCACAGGCAAGCCGAGCTCGACCAGCGCCTCCTCCATCTGCACAAACAGCCGCGTAGTGCGGCGATGAAATATCTTGCCCAGCTCGTTGAGATAGGAGCCGCTGGCGCGCCGCTCGAGCAGAGTCACGCCGACTTGCTGCTCCAGCTTGGCCAACGCCTGGGTCACCGCAGGTTGCGAAAGATTGCATTCCTCAGATGCTCGGCGAACGCTGTCCAGCCGTCCAACACTTTCGAAGAGCTTGAGCTGCCGAAAGCTGAGCGACGCTGCCCGCGCCTCGGGGTCCATGTAGATCATTTTTCTGCCTCTCCTGCCAAGCTGGATAGCAAGAATTTATCTCACCTGAAACAGGACGGGCGATATGCTGCAACGCGAATATGATCGCCTGAAATAGCCATTCCAAAGGCGCGGTGCTTGCATCGTCTGGAATGCTCGCCTCTCGCGATACGCGAATTAATACAGATATATAGCACCAACCTGGCATCGATGACGCGACTTCGATTACGGCTGACCACATCTAGTCGCGCCTGCGAAATCGTGGGGAAAGCAGCCGTTCAAAGCAGGCAAAACCACTCTCAATGAGCGCAAAACTTATCGCCCCAAAGCTCAATATCTGTCGCCCGCTTTGCGCCTAACTTATGCGGCACGCCCACTGCGACACCCGTGGCAGGCCGATAGGAATTGCGCTGCAGAGTCCAAGATATGCGCTCTGCCCCGTTGCCCTGGCGGTACAGTCGGCGCTTTGTGCAGGGGAAGCGGATCGAAAGCGGACGCTGTCGGCGCTTTCGCCGAGCGTATTCCAGGGAGAGTCTCGTGGCGGAAAAGGTAAAACTGAAGATCGCGATCGCGGATCATCCGCACACCGTGGCGATCAAGAACGGATCGATCCCGATCAGGGGCGTGGAGCCCGAATTCATCACGGTGAAGCCGCAGATCGGCGCGTTCCGCCGGATGGTCCGCGATGTCGAGTTCGATGTCTGCGAGCTGGCGCCGACCACCTATATCATTGCTCGTGCCTATGGCGCGCCGTTCGTGGCATTGCCGATCTTTGTGGTGCGTCGCTTCCACCATGCGGGCATGTTGGTGCATCCCGGCTCCGACATCAAAACGCCCAAAGATCTGGAAGGAAAGCGGGTCGGCGTGCGCGCCTATTCAGTCACGACCGGCGCCTGGATACGCCAGGCGTTCATCGACGACTACGGGCTCGATCCTTCCAAGGTTACCTGGGTGGTCGATGACGAGGAGCATGTAACCCAGCTCGAGCTGCCGCCCAACGTCATCCACGCCCCCGAAGGTCGCAGCCTTGCCGACATGATGGCCGCAGGTGAGCTGGACGCGGGCGTGGAAGCGAATGCCGGCATCGGCCGCACCGGAAACCCAACCGGGGGCTGGCAGGAAGTCGAGGCCGACTATCCCGACCTGATCCCCAATGCCGCTGAGGTAGAGGCCGACTATTACCGCCGCACGGGCGTCTATCCGATGCACGGCACCATTGTGGTCAAGGACTCGGTGCTCGCCGAGCATCCATGGGTTGCCCAGTCGCTGACCGAAGCCTTTACCTGCGCCAAGGAGGAATGGCTGGCCCGTCTCAATTCGGGAGAGGAGACCGGCAAGGGCGCAGACAAGTATCGCAAGCTCCAGAAGATCGTCGGCACTGACCCGCTTCCCTATGGCATCGAGGTGAACCGCCCCACCATCGAGGCCCTTGAGAAGACCGCTTTTGACCAGGGGCTTACCCCCCGGCGCATGTCGATCGACGAGTTGTTCGTCGATGTCGAGAAGGTGACGGCATGATCATCGATTGTCACGGCCACTTCACCACCGTCCCGACGTCGTTCCGCGACTGGCGGACGAAGCAGGTCGCATTTGCGGACGATCCGGCCAATGCCCCGAAACCGGAGGAAGGCGCGATTCTGAGCGACGATCAGATTCGCGAAGGAATCGAGGGCGGCCAGCTCAAGCTCCAACAAGAGCGCGGCAGCGACTTGACCCTATTCTCGCCGATCGCAGGGCTGATGAGCCACCATCTCGGCAACGAGCGCACCAGCCTCGAATGGGCACGGGTCTCGAACGACAATGTGAAGCGCGTCACCGAGCTGTATCCGGACAATTTCGTGCCGGTATGCCAGCTGCCGCAATCGCCCGGCGCGCCACCTGCAAACTCGGTGCCTGAGCTGCGCCGCTGCGTCGAGGAACTCGGGTTCGTCGGCTGCAACGTGAACCCGGACCCGACGGGGGGCTATTGGACTGGCAAGCCGTTCACCGACAGGGAATGGTATCCGCTGTTCGAGGCGATGTGCGACCTCGACGTGCCGGGCATGGTGCATGTCGCGGCATCGTGTAACCCCAATTTCCACGGCACCGGCGCGCACTACATCAACGCTGACACCAGCGTGTTCATGCAGATTCTCCAGTCGAACCTGTTCAAGGATTTCCCGTCGCTGCGGCTGGTGATCCCGCATGGCGGCGGCGCGGTGCCCTATCACTGGGGACGCTATCGCGGCATGTCGCTCGAGATGATGGACCGCCCGCTTGAAGGGCTGCTCGACAACATCTTCTTCGATACCTGTGTCTACCACCAGCCAGGCGTCGAACTGCTGACCAAGGTCATCCCCACGGACAATGTATTGTTCGGCTCGGAGATGATCGGGGCAGTGCGCGGGCGCGACCCCGATACTGGCGAATACTTCGACGACACCAAGCTCTATATCGACGCGCTGCCGCTGTCGGCGGAGGACAAGGCCAAGATCTACGAGGGCAATGCCCGCCGCGTCTATCCGCGCCTCGACGCGCAGCTCACGGCCAAGGGCCTCTGACACCAAAACCTATTGCCCGCCACGGAACATCAACTGTTCGCGGCGGGCAATCTAGGGAAATCAGGATGACGAAGCCGGGTTTAACCGGCCCCGCTTAGGAGCAGGCGTTGTCACCCTCGTTCGTCGATATCCACCCGCACGTCATCTCGGATGATGAAATCCGCTATCCCCCGACGCCACTGTTCGGCAAGCGGTCGGACTGGTCGCAGGAGCGCCCGTCGACGGTCGAGACGCTGATCGCACACATGGACGCTGCTGGCGTGGAAAAGGCAGCGGTGGTTCACAGCTCGACCACCTACGGTTTCGACAATAGCTATGTCGTAGATGCCTGCAATCGCTATCCCGGACGCCTGCTCGCGGTTGGATCGATAGATGTCCTCGCGCCCGACGCGGTCGATGAAATTCATCGCTGGACCGAACGTGGCCTGGGCGGGTTGCGCGTCTTTACCGGCGGCAGCACCAAGGATTTCGACGCCAGCGAGCTCGACGATCCGCGCGCCTATCCGGCGTGGGAGTTACTCGGCAAGCTCGGGCTGACTATGAGCATTCAGACCGGACCGGTCGGCCTGGGAGCGGTGACCTCGCTTGCCCGGCGCTTCCCGGACGTCCCGATCATCCTGGACCATCTTGGTCGCCCCGATGTGACCGATGGTCCGCCCTATGATGCGGCAGCGAGCCTGTTTGCGCTGGCGGCCATTCCCTCGGTCTACCTCAAACTCACCCCGCGCATCATGGCGGATTGTGTGAAAGGCGCAGCATCGCCCGAGACGCTGTTCCCCATGCTGGTCCAAACATTCGGAGCGAACCGCATGGCGTGGGGGTCGAATTTCCCGACATCGGAAGGCACGCTTGCCGAGATCTTGGCCACTGCGAAGGATCGCCTGGCCAGCCTGTCCGATGAAGAGCGCAGCTGGATTTTTGCACGCACCGCGCAGACCCTCTATCCAGGGTTGGCAGACTGATGGCTACGAAATTGGCAGTGCGACGCGCAGCGAACGAGGAACCACGGATGGAAACGAGACAAGTGAAGCTCGCGGTGAAGGGCGTCCACAAGACGTTTCGCATCAAGAATAAGGAGACTGGGCAGGACAGCTTCCTCAATGTGCTCGGCAGCGTCGGCTTCGACGTCTACCAAGGCGAGATCGTCTCGCTGATCGGCGAGAGTGGATGCGGCAAGACAACCCTGCTTCGCATCGTTCAGGGGCTGATCAAGCTCGACGCCGGCACGATCGAGGTAGAGGGCGTGCCTGTGAGCACGCCAGGGCGGGACCGTGGGTTCGTGTTCCAGCAGGCGAGCCTGCTGCCGTGGCGTTCCGCCCGGGCGAATGTCGAATTCGGGCTCGAACTGCAGGGCATTTCGAAGGAGGAGCGCCGCAAGCGTGCCGACGATCTGCTTAAGCTAGTCGGCCTTGGCCATGCCGCAGACCAGTATCCCCACCAGCTTTCGGGGGGCATGCAGCAGCGCATTGGCTTGGCCCGCGCACTGGCGATCGATCCCGAGATATTGCTGATGGACGAGCCATTTAGCGCGCTCGATGCCCAGACGCGTGAGGTGCTCCAAGCCGAGCTGCTGCGCATCCAGGCCGAGACTGGCAAGACCACCTTGTTCGTCACCCACGACCTCGACGAGGCTATCTACCTCAGCAACCGCATCGTCGTGCTGGCAGCCAAGCCCGGCCGAGTGAAGCGCATCGTCGATGTTCCCTTCGCGCATCCACGCCCGCCGCTGCCCGAGCTACGGGGCGATCCTCAATTTCAACGCATCCGCGCCGAGATTTGGGAGCTGATCCGGACCGGTGCGGCCGCCAACGCGGCCGATGCGGCATGAGCGGCGAGCGTCTCAACGGAATCATCCGAGCACTGGAAAGGGGCAAGCCTGCCTTCACCTGCTTCGCCAAGGCCGACAAGCTGACCGCGCAGGAGCTGAGCGACGCACCCTATGACGGAATTGTCTTCGAGATGGAGCATAATCCGTACGATGTCGCTGCGCTGGGCGATGCGCTGCAATATATGCTCAACCGCAAGGTGATCGCGTCGTCGGGATCGGTCGCGCCCGCGGTGACGCCGATCGCGCGCATCCCCGCCAATGGCGGCGAGATGAACCAGTTCCAGGCCAAGCAGGTGCTTGATCGCGGGGTCTATGGCGTCATCACCCCGCATGTCAGCACGGTTGACCAAGCGTATAACATGGTCGCGTCGTGCCGCTATGCGAAGCCCAGTGGTGCCGCACTGTACGAACCCAAGGGCATCCGCGGCGACGGTCCGGCGACGGCGGCGCGCTACTGGGGCCTGACCATGCAGGAATATTACGCCCGTGCCGATGTGTGGCCGCTGGCTCCACATGGCGAAATCCTGGTCGGCATGATGTGCGAGAGTCCCGAGGCAATTGAGAATCTTGACGATATCCTAAGTGACGTCCCCGGCATCGGCCTAGTGCTGATCGGAGAAGGTGACCTGAGCCAGGCGCTGGGCTATCCGCGCCAGTATGACCATCCAGAAGTGGTCAGCGCGATGAATCGAATCGTCGAGATCTGCCGCAAGCACAAGGTTGCAGTGGGCAATCCACACACCAACGCCGGCAATGTCGGGCGGCTGATCGACGAGGGATACAAGTTTCTGATGTCGGCGCCCTCGCGCAGCTATGGGGTGGTCGGTCAGGGCCGGGACTTGGCGGGCTATTAGCGAAATCGCAGAGGATCGGACCGTGGCGCTGACTGGCGAATTGTTCATTGCGTCCAAGCGCGTGGCGCGGGACGGTACGGGCTTCAAGGCGGTTTCGCCGGGGACCGGCGCCGAGATCGAGCCGAGCTTCAGCGTCGCGACGCTCGACGATGTCGAGACCGCCTGCGCCGCCGCCGCTGCGGCCTTCCCGGTCTATTCGAGCCTCAGCCGTGAGAAGCGCGCCGAGTTCCTCGAGGCGGCCGCCGACGAGATCGACGCGCTGGGCGAGACGCTGACCGAGCGCGCCATGGCCGAGACCGGTCTGCCGCATGCGCGCCTGACCGGCGAGCGTGGCCGCACCTCGGGCCAGCTTAGGCTGTTCGCGAAGGAATTGCGGCTCGGCGAATATCTCCGCGCCCGAATCGACCATGCCCTCCCCGAACGCCAGCCGCTGCCCAGGCCCGACCTGCGCCTGCGCATGGTGCCGGTGGGCCCCGTGACCGTATTTGGCGCGAGCAACTTCCCGCTCGCCTTCTCGGTCGCGGGCGGCGACACGGCGAGCGCTCTGGCCGCCGGCTGCCCGGTGATCGTCAAGGGCCATAGCGCGCATCCCGGCACGGCCGAGCTGGTCGCGGGGGCCGTCACCCGGGCCGCGGAGAAGACCGGCATGCCCGCGGGTGTCTTCTCGCTGATCAATGGGCCCGGTAATTCGGTGGGTTCGGCGCTGGTCACCGATCCGCGGATCAAGGCGGTCGGCTTCACCGGATCGCGCGGCGGCGGCACCCAGCTGATGAAGCTGGCAGCCAATCGCCCCGTGCCGATCCCGGTCTATGCCGAGATGAGCAGCATCAACCCCGTCATCCTGCTCCCCGCCGCGCTCGAGGCGCGCGCCGAGGCGCTGGGCACGGCATTCGTCGGATCGTTAACCATGGGCGCTGGGCAGTTCTGCACCAATCCGGGCCTCGTGCTGGCGATCGAGGGACCGTCGCTCGACCGGTTCCTGACCGCGGCCTGCGACGCGATGACCGGCGTGCCTGCGCAGACCATGCTGACTCCCGGTATCCACAAGGCCTATGAGAGCGCCGTCGACCGCATGGCTTCGGCGCCCGCGCTGGCCAAGCTGGCCGAAGGCAAGGAAGCCGAGGGTCCGACCTGCGGCCGTGCGGCGCTGTTCAGCATCGCCGCCAAGGACTTCTTCGCCGACGCGCACAATGCCGAGGAAGTGTTCGGCGCGGCGTCGGTGGTGATCCGCTGCACCAGCATTGACGAGGTGATCGAAGTGGTGCGCCATCTCGAAGGCCAGCTTACCGCCACGTTTCACCTCGACGAGGGCGACACCGAAGTTGCGCAGAAGCTGGTCGCAGTGCTGGAGCACAAGGTCGGCCGCATCCTCGCGAACGGCTGGCCGACCGGCGTCGAGGTGACCGACGCGATGGTCCATGGCGGGCCGTTCCCATCGACCGCGGACGGGCGCAGCACCTCGGTCGGCACGCTGGCGATCGACCGCTTCCTGCGGCCGGTGAGCTACCAGAGTTTGCCGGAAGCGCTGCTGCCGGTGGATCTGCGCGACGGCGATGCTGGGATCCCGCGGCGCGTGGACGGCAAGCTGGTGGTCTGATCCGAGAATCTATCGCTCAGCCGATGCTTTGGATTGGAAGCTGAACCCTCGAAATGGTCTGCCTTCTCCATCGAGGGGAGCGGGAATGAACGGCGCCGAGAGTCTTGTCAGCACATTGGTCGATCAGGGCGTCGACATCTGCTTTGCCAATCCCGGCACGTCCGAGATGCATTTTCTCGCCGCGCTCGAGAATCCGCGGATGAAAAGCGTGCTGTGCCTTTTCGAGGGCGTGTGCACCGGCGCTGCCGATGGCTGGTACCGGATGAAGGACAAGCCAGCGTCCACTCTGCTGCATTTGGGGCCCGGCCTGGCGAACGGTCTCGCCAATATCCATAACGCCAAGCGCGCGTCGGTCGGCATGGTCAACATCGTCGGCGAGCATTCAGCGTCGCACCTGAAGTACGATCCGCCGCTGACCTCGGACATCGAAGGGCTCGCGCGGCCGCTGAGTCACTGGGTGCGCCGCGCGGAATCGGCTGGATCGATCGCCTGGGATGCCGCGACCGCCGTAGCCAAGGCGAGCGAGCACCCGGGGCAGGTCGCGACGCTAATCCTGCCGGGCGACACCGCTTGGCAGAACGCCGGCGACATCGTCACACCGGCAATTGTGCCTGCGAAGCGTAAGACGCCCGACGCAGCCCGTATCGACAAGATCGCCGAGATTCTCCGCTCGGGAGAGCCCGCGCTGATCATCCTTGCCAACAAATCTACCCGAGGCCGCGCGCTGGCGCTCGCCGGCAAGGTTGCAGCGGGCACCGGATGTCGCCTGGGCAGCCAGTTCTTCACCGCACGGATCGAGCGCGGTGCCGGGCGCGTTCCGCTGGAGCGCATCCCTTATGCGGTGGCGCAGGGCAGTGCCTTTCTCGCTGGCTTCAAGCATCTGATCACCGTCGAGACCAGGGAGCCGGTGGCCTTCTTCAGCTATCCGGACAAGCCGAGCCTGCTGAAGGCGCCTGCCACGCAGGTCCATGCATTGGCCGAGGCTGACGAGGATAGCGAAGCGGCGTTTGAGATGCTGATCGACGCGCTAGGCCTTTCCGCCACCGCGCCGAGCCTTCAGGAGCGGATCGAGACGCCAGTGCCGAGCGGACCGTTGAACCCGATCAGCATCGCCCACGCCCTCGCCGCGGCGCTGCCCGAGCATGCCATTCTGGTCGATGAATCGTTGACCACCGGCCGCGAATCGATGGGCTTGACGATGGGCGCCCGCCCACACGATCTGATCAACAATATGGGCGGCTCGATCGGCTATGGCACCCCGGTCGCCACCGGCACCGCGCTGGCTTGCCCGGACCGCCGGACCTTCTGCATGGTCGGCGACGGAAGCGCCATGTACACGATCCAATCGCTGTGGACGCAGGCGCGCGAAGCGCTACCGGTCACCACGATCATCTTCGCCAACAACAGCTACGCCATCCTCAAGGCCGAGTACGCCAATATGGGCGCCGGCACGCCGGGCCCGCAGGCGCTGGCCATGATCGATATCGATCGCCCGACGATCGACTGGGTCGCGATGGCGAAGAGCATGGGCGTGCCGGGCGTCACCGTCTCGACCGCCGAGGATTTCCACGCCGCAATGGTCCGCTCGGTCGATGCCGAGGGTCCGGTGTTGATCGAAGTGAAGCTTTACTGAAGGGGGAGGGGCGATGGCCACCACTGCCGTGACGACGCTCAAAACCAATCTGGCCGACTATCCGGTGACCAAGGCGATGAAAGACGGCCGGGTCACATCCGATCTCGTCACGCTCGATTATTGCGGGCCCGACCAAGCACATAATGGCTTTAAGGCGATGCTGCGCGAAAATGGGTACGATTGTGGCGAGCTGGCGATCGTCACGCTGCTGCAGGCCAAGATCTACGGCAAGCCATGGGTCGCGCTTCCGGTGCCGATCAACGGGCGCTTCCAGCACCATTGCGCCGGGTTCAACGGCGAGTTCGGCCACCTGAACCCCAAGGACATTGAGGGCAAGCGCGTCGGCGTACGCAGTTATGCGCAGACTACCGGCCTGTGGATTCGTGGCATCCTGCAGCACGAATACGGCGTCGATCTCGATAAGGTGACCTGGTGCAAAGTCGGCGAGGGGCACCTGCTGGAGTATAGGGACCCCGCCAATGTCGAGGCGCTGCCCAAGGGTTCGGACATCGGCCAGATGATGCTCGATGGCGAGCTGGCCGCAACGCTCCAGGGCGTGGACCTGCCCAAGGATCCGCGCGTTGAGTATTTGGTCCCGAACCCGTTCGAGGCCGCGAAGGACTGGTATGCCCGCGAAGGCGTGGTGTGCATCAACCACATGTTCGTTGTGCATGAGGAACTGTCGCGCAACCGGCCCGATGTGGTCCGTGAGATCTTCCGGATGATCGTCGAAAGCCGCGAGCTGACCGAGGGTGGAGTGCCCGCAATCTATCCGCCGATCGGGCTGGAGGCGAACCGCAAGGGCATTCAGTTGGCAATCGATTGGGCGTTTGAGCAGAAGATCATCCCGCACAAGATTGCGGTCGACGATCTGTTCGATGAAACTACCGCATCGCTAGGGTTGGTGGACAAAGGCTGACGTGATTGCCCCGGGTTGATTCGAGGCTGTCTTTTGGAGGCGGCATTGGGCGAGCGGATTGGTCTTTCGCATGCGGAATGGGTGCTGATTGGACCGCAGCTGCCAGCGGAGCGAGGTCGCGGTTGCCGTCCGGCTGGTGACAACCGGCCGCTCTTCGAGGGCATGATGTGGATCGCGCGAACGGGCTCGCAATGGCGGCACCTGCCGGACGAATATGGCTAGTGGAACAGCGTCTTTCGTGGCCATCGGCGATGGATCGAGACCGGTGTGTTCGATGTCTTGGTCGAAACGCCGCGCGCGATCAGCCGCGCCTCGATCATGCCTCGGCGTCGTTCGTGGACCTGCGCGTTGCAAGGCGCAGGACCTGAAGTGCAAGCTTGACCAGAGCCTCGCGATAGGCGCGCTTCTTGCCGAACGCGATGGGAGACAGGTCGGTCAGCGGTCCGGCGCAGCGCCCTTGTGCGGAACGTTGATTTCCACCCGCTGTCTCGGCGACACGCTGCGCTCTAAATCTCGAACAGCTTTCCTGAACGGTCGGGATTGGAGTGTCCTAGTCGGGCAATGGCTGCGGCACACCGGCACGCCATGGGGGATCGGGTCGGCTCTGCACGCATTGGCAAGCGAGCGGCGAAAACCCGTTCGCGCATGCCTGCCTGCCAAGCGCGGGTAACATTTTGCGGGACCGTGCGTTAGGCTCGGGATCGTCACGGGAACGAGGGGCGCTAATCGTGAATCAACGGGACTTGTTCGACCTCTCCCGGCGTGGTGTTCTTGCTGCAGGAGCCGCTGGTTTGACTGCGAGCCAGATCCGCATGTCGGCGGCAACAATCACCGAGGCGGTGGAGCATACAATGCCCTTAACTTTAACCGTCAATGGGAAGCCGCGCGAACTCGATCTCGATCTCCGCACAACGTTGCTCGATGCATTGCGAGAGCACCTCAAGCTGACCGGCACGAAAAAGGGGTGCGACCATGGTCAGTGCGGCGCCTGCACCGTCATCGTCAACAGCGAGCGGATCAACAGCTGCCTGACGCTCGCGGTAATGCATGACGGCGACAAGATCACCACGATCGAAGGCCTCGGCACGCCCGACAAGCTCCATCCGATGCAAGCGGCGTTCCTCAAGCATGATGGCTATCAATGCGGCTATTGCACGCCGGGGCAGATCTGCTCGGCGGTCGCGGTGCTCGACGAGATCAGGCGCGGCATTCCGAGCCATGTTCAGGAGGATGTGGCCGACAAGCCCCGCGCCACGAACATCGAACTGCGCGGGCGGATGAGCGGCAATCTGTGCCGCTGCGGCGCCTATTCCAACATCGCCGACGCAATGGCGGACGTCGCAGGAGCCAAGGCATGAAGGCGTTCAGCTATGCCCGCGCCAGCTCGCCCGGTGAGGCCGCGGCGATGGCCTCACGGGTTCAGGGCGCACGCTTCATCGCGGGCGGCACCAATCTGCTCGACCTGATGAAGCTCGAGATCGAGGCGCCGACGCACCTGATCGACGTCAACCATCTCGGTCTCGACACGATCGAGGCGACCGGCGATGGCGGGCTGCGCATCGGGGCGATGGTGCGCAACACCGCGCTGGCCGCCGACAAGCGCGTGCGGCGCGATTATGCCGTTCTGACGCGCGCGATCGTGTCGGGCGCGTCGGGCCAGCTGCGCAACAAGGCAACGACCGGCGGCAACCTGCTTCAGCGCACTCGCTGTCCCTATTTCTACGACCCCAATCTGCCATGCAACAAGCGCAAGCCGGGCAGCGGCTGCGCGGCGATCGGCGGGTTTTCGCGCCAATTGGGCGTGATCGGCACGTCCGATGCGTGCATTGCCACCTATCCCGGCGACATGGCCGTGGCACTGCGCGTGCTCGACGCGGTGGTCGAAACGGTGAAGCCCGACGGCGCGACGCGCGCGATCCCGATCGCCGATTTCCATCGCCTGTGGGGCGACACGCCGCATATCGAAACCGCACTCGAACCCGGCGAGCTGATCACGGCGGTGACGTTGCCCAAGCCGCCTGGCGGCCGGCACATCTATCACAAGGTGCGCGACCGGAGTTCCTACGCCTTCGCGCTCGTGTCGGTCGCCGCGGTGTTGCACAAGGACGGCACCGGCCGCGTCGCATTCGGCGGCGTCGCGCCCAGGCCATGGCGGGTCGAGGAGGCCGACCGGCTATTGCCGAAGGGCGCCCGCGCGGTTGTTGCGCGCGCCTTTGCCGAAGCCCGCCCGACCGAAGAAAACAAGTTCAAGATCACTCTCGCCGAGCGCACGCTCGCGGGCGTGCTTGCCGACGCGAGGAGCTGACCCATGGAGTTCAGCGCCCCGGCCGGGACCAATTTATTCGACAGGGCAAAGATCGTCGGCAAGGCGACGCCGCGCATCGACGGCCCGCTCAAGACCACCGGCACCGCCCCTTATGCCGCCGAGCGACACGATGTCGCCGCCAACCAGGCCTATGGCTTCATCGTCGGATCGGCGATCGCCAAGGGACGCATTACGTCGATGGACACCAGCGCCGCCAGAAGCGCGCCCGGTGTCCTCGCGGTTGTCGCGGCGCCCGAGACCAAGCCGGTCGGCAAACCACAGTTCAACAATGCGCCCTTGTTCGGCGGCAACGAGATTTCGCACTATCACCAGGCGATCGCCTGCGTGGTCGCCGAGACGTTCGAGCAGGCGCGCGCTGCGGCAGCTTTGATCCAGACCCGCTATGATCGGGCCGGGGCGCATTCGACCTCGAAAAGGCCGCACCCGGCGCGCCTCTCGCCAAGGGCAGCGGCGACAAGCCCGATCGCAAGACCCAGGGCGATTTCGATGCGGCCTTTGCCGCAGCTCCCGTCAAACTCGACGCGCGCTACCACACCGCCGACGAAAGCCACGCGATGATGGAGCCATTCGCGACCATCGCCGCATGGGAGGGCGACAAGCTCACGATCTGGACGTCAAACCAGATGATCAACTGGGCGAAGCGGTCGATGAGCCAGATCCTCGGCATCCCGGCCGAGAATATCCGGGTGGATTCGCCCTATGTCGGCGGGGGTTTTGGCGGAAAGCTGTTCGTGCGCGCCGACGCTGTGCTTGCCGCGCTTGCGGCCAAGGCGGCCGGGCGACCGGTCAAGATCGCGATGCAGCGCCCGTTGATGGCGAACAACGCGACCCACCGCCACGCGACCATCCAACGGCTGCGGATCGGTGCGGAACGGGACGGGCGCATCACCGCGATCGCGCATGAAAACTGGTCCGGTAACCTCAATGGCGAGGATGGTGAGAACGGAACGCTGCAGACGCCCAAGCTCTATGCCGGGGCCAACCGCCTGACCGCCAACTATATCGCGACGCTCGACCTGCCCGAGGGGAATGCGATGCGCGCGCCGGGCGAGGCGCCGGGGCACATGGCGCTCGAGGTCGCGATGGACGAGCTCGCCGAACAGCTCGGCATCGATCCGGTCGAACTGCGCATCCGCAACGAGCCGCAGACCGTGCCGAGCAATCCGCAGCGCCGCTTTTCCGATCGTCACCTCACCCGCTGCCTGCGCGAAGGCGCCGACCGCTTCGGCTGGGGCAAGCGCAATGCCAAGCCGGGCGTGACGCGCGAGGGACGCTGGCTGATCGGGATGGGCGTCGCCGCCGGCTATCGCGGCGCGCCGACGATGAAGTCGGCCGCGCGGATCAAGCTGGGCGCGGACGGGCACATCACTGTCCAGACCGACATGACCGATATCGGCACCGGCAGCTACACGATCATCGCGCAGACTGCGGCCGAGACAATGGGAGTGACACTCGATCGCGTCTCGGTTGAACTTGGCGATTCCGACTTCCCCGTCGCTGCGGGTTCGGGCGGACAATGGGGCGCGGCGAGTTCGACCGCCGGCGTCTATGCAGCCTGCCTCGTGCTGCGCCGCGCGATCGGCGAGAAGCTCGGCTTCGATGGCGATGCCGCGGTGTTCGAAGATGGCAAGATCAAGCTTGGCAATCGCACCATCGCGCTGAGCGATGTCGGTGCGATGTCGGCCGAAGGCGAGATGGGCTACGGCGCGTTCAAACGCGACTATGACGTCGGGACCTATGCCGGTCACTTCGCAGAGGTCGCGGTCGATGCCTATACCGGCGAGACGCGGATCCGCCGCATGCTCGCCGTGTGCGATGCGGGCCGCATCCTCAACCCGCTCTCGGCACGAAGCCAGGTGATCGGGGCGATGGTCATGTCGGCGGGCGCAGCGCTGATGGAGGAACTGGCGGTCGACAAGCGCTTCGGCCTGTTCGTCAACCATGATCTCGCCGGCTATGAAGTGCCGGTCCATGCCGACATCCCGCACCAGGACTGCGTGTTTCTCGATACGCTCGACCCGGTCATCGGGCCGCTCAAGGCCAAGGGCGTGGGCGAACTGGGCATCTGTGGCCCCGGCGCCGCAGTCGCCAACGCCGTGTACAACGCGACAGGAATCCGCGTTCGAAACTATCCGCTGACCCTGGACAAATATCTCGACCGGCTCCCCGCGATAGCCTGATCATCGCTGCAGAGCGCAACATCTGGGCAAGCACGCGGCCAGCGCAACAGGCGCTGCGCCACGGCGTGCATGAACCATCGTGCTCATCGGCGAAGGGCGAGTATGCCGCATGACCGGAACAGCTCGGCGCGTTGAACGACACTGTCACAAGCTGCCCGGCCACGCTGCAACCACCGTAATCCGCCTGGATCAGGCAGGCTTCGGCGCGCGCTTCTTTGTCGCGCGGCCCTTGTTGCCGAGCCCGATCTTCTTCGCCATTGCGCGCCGCGCTTCCGAATAGTTCTCGGCCACCATCGGGTAATCGGGCCTGAGATTGTAACGCGCACGATACTCTTCGGGCGTCAGGCCATGGGTCGACAGATGCCGCCGCAGCATCTTGTAGGGCTTTCCGTCGATCATCGAAATGATGTGATCCTTCGACGCCAGCGATTTGCGAACAGTCACGGCCGGCTCGAACTCCTGTGCAGGCTCGGCGGCGACCGGGGACTCATTTGGCGTGGAAGTCGCGCCCGAAAGTTCGGTGATCGTCGCATGCATCGTGCGCAGAAAGGCCGGGACGTCATCCGCCTGTACGCGGTTATTCTGGTTGCCGAGCCAGGCGATCGTCAGTTCGGTCGCAAGCTCCACTGGGTTCATATTGGTGTCGTCGGACATGGCACTTCCCTTTCAACCGCGCAGCTGAGCGCTTAATTTACATCCATATTGGATGTATTCCGATTGTCGAGGGAGCATTCCGCACCGCTGCCGACTTGAGAAGATGCTCAAGTGTTGAAGCCGCTTCCGACCAGGCATGGTGATTGGAACTGGCCTGATCCCTACTATTTCGATCCGAGGTCGCGTCCCGCAAATCTAATTGACGATCAACTGTACTGCGGACAGCGTGCGGATATCGCGGCGACTCGCCGTTGGAGGGGGTAAATCAATGAATCATCGGGTAATTGCAGTGCTGAGCTGCGCGCTGCTGGCAACCGGGGCCAATGCTCAAACCCAGCCGGTTGCGACCACGACCAACCCCGCGCCTGTCGCGGTAACGCCTGCGCCCATGCCGCAGCAGGTTGTTCCGATGATCGCTCCGGCTGAAACGCCGAGCGTCCTGCGGGCTGGCACCAAAGTCCCGCTCAAGATGGCCGAGGCCTTGACGACGAAGGGCAAGAACTTGCGTGTCGGGCAACGCTTTCAGCTTGAGGTGGCAGAAGACATTCGGCTGGGTGAGCATGTCGTGATCCCCGCAGGTACTCCCGCAATTGGCGAGATTACCGAAGTGCGAAACAAGGGAATGTGGGGCAAGTCCGGTCGGATCGGCGCACAACTCGTGTCGCTTCGCGTGAATGGTCGCCAGATTCGCCTGACCGGCAGCTTCGACGACAAGGGCGTCACCGGCACAGCGGGGGTAGTGGCGGCTGTCGCCTTTGTGCCGATCGCCGGTTTCTTCACGACCGGGACGAGCGCAAACCTCCCACTCGGTGGTGCCGTGACTGGCTTCCTCGACGAGGATGTGCCGGTCGTATTTGCGGTAGCTCCTGCGCCCGCCCCCGTGGTTGTGGCCGTGCCCGCCGCGCCCGCGCCCACGCAGCCAGTTCCGGCTGCGCCTCCGAAGGCCCAATGAGATGATCGTGCTCGCCACCATTGCCTTGATGATGGCGAGCGCACCGCATTCGGGCGGCACCGATGCCAATGGCTGCCACCGGGACCGCAAGACCGGGACGCGGCATTGCCACCCCAGGAAGTCGAACGCGCCTGCTCCGGCGCGTCGGCTGACTGGCGAGTCTGCATATTATCCGAACTGCGCCGCTGCCCGGGCTGCGGGAGCAGCTCCGGTGCATGCAGGCGATCCGGGCTACAGCCGCAAGCTGGATCGGGACGGCGACGGGGTGGGATGCGAATGAGGGAGACGGCACATGAATCGCAGACTTTGGCTGGCATCGATATTTGCACTGGCGGTCGTGGGTATCCCCGACGACGCAGCGGCCAAGGGTAGGAAGCGGTCGTCAGGCAAGCGGCGCTCGGCGCGTCGCGGTTCGAGCGCGAGCGGCACGCGGGGGACGACCGAGAGCGGCGATTGTCCATGCAATGGCGGACGTGTTTGCGTAGGACCGCGTGGAGGACGCTATTGCATCACGCGTGGCGGGAACAAGCGTTACGGGGTCTAGGTGTTTTATCTGCTTCTCTCCGCTGCACTGGCTGCCGGTGGAACATGTCAGGCAGTCGATGGTGACACGCTTAGATGCAACGGTGAGCGGATCCGCCTGCTGGGGATCGACGCGCCCGAGAAAGGGAAATGCCGTGCAGGCCGCAAATGCGCTCCCGGCGATCCGAAGGCCTCCCAGCGCAGCCTGGAGGCCGCGCTGACCGGCAAGCTCCGCATCCAGCGTGTCGGCACCGATCGCTACGGGCGGACCCTGGCAATGGTTCGGGGGGCGAAGGGTGACCTGTCATGCTGGCAGCTCAAGCGACGCCAGGCGATCTACCGGCGCGACTGGGACAATGGTCTGCGGGTGTTCAAGGCCTGCCCTGCTTCGGCGGTGTTCTGAGGCTCGCTCGGCGGATCGGCAGACTCCGCCCAGGCGCTTTCCTGCTCCTCATGGAAATGGCGACCGGACGCGGCGACGTCGCCGAACGCCATTGCCCCGTGGCCGTGAGGGGCGGATTCAGGTCCGGCCGGAGGCACTTGCCGGCCTGTCGCGGTTATGCCGCCTGATCCTGCAGATGGCGGCGCCCCCAGAACGGGCTCTCAGGCCACCGACCCTCCATACCATAATAGAATCTGTGGTGACCGAGATAGGCTTGCCAGATGCGGCCCATCCGCTGCGCATAATCCACCGTAGCGCGCTCGTTGCCGGCGAGCAGCGCCAGCGTGGCCTCGCCCGCCTCGCGACCTGTTGCGAGCGCGTTGAACAGCCCCTGGGAGGAGAGGGGATCGAATGCCATGGCAGCGTCACCCGCAGCAAGCCAGCCGTCCCCGGCGGCGCTCCGGGCAATGGTGTTGGCGGCGCAGACCTGCTGCATCACCCCACGCGACGGAGCGACCGGTCCGATCACTTCGGCCAGACGTGGAACGCGCAGTGCTGCCGCCAGCACCCCGTTGCGCAGCATCATGCGCAGTATCCTGCTGTCCGAATCGCAATGGAACGCGATCACCCGTCCGCCGCCGGGCACCATCGCCGTGTACCACCAGCCGTTATGGACTGCGTGGGTGTAGGTTACCGGATCATAGGGCAGGTCGGTCGGCAGCCGCGCATAGATGCAGGCGAGCTGATCGGTGACCAGCTTGAACTGGCCGAATTTGGCGAGCAGCCGCGATCGCCGCCCGCTTGCATCGATCAGTCGTCTGGCGACCACCGTCTCTCCATTATCGAGCGACAGATACCAGCGATTATACGCCCGCACGGCGCCGCTCACGCCCGTGTGCACGAAGATCGCCCCGCGATCGGATGCGTCGGCGCGAAGGTCGGCTTCGAACCGCGCACGGTCCAGTTGCCATCCGGGCCCGTCGGGGTCGCGCATGGGGTCGAGCTCGACGGCTTTATTCGAACCCCAGCGACTGATCTTCAAAAGAGCCTGACCATGTTCGGCCGCAACGAAGCGCGGCCAGGCGCCGATTGACTTGAGGAGCCGGTGCGCGGCGCCCGGCAGGCTTTCACCGATCCGCCACTCCGGCACGGCGACCCGGTCGATCAGTGCCACCGACGCGGCAGGCGCAACGACACAGGCCGCGCTCGCGCCCGCTGCGCCTGCGCCGATGATCGCAACATCGACTACGATGGGCATCATCGCCGCTGCGGCGGCAGGCCGTTGGGGAAGCGATTTACCAGCGCGATCCCCGAGAGATCGACCTCGGTCGCCGAGCGCTCGCCGCGACGGGCCACGGGTCCGGGCGCTGCGGCCGGAGCCATCCGCAGCATCTGCGTCGCGCGCTTGGCCGGTTCGCTCAGCTGTTCCTCTTCAGGCGTGATCAGGCGCGCATAATCCTCGACTTCGATAAAGGCGGGGAAGTCAGCGTCGCCGGGGCCTTCGCGCACCTCGACCACGCCGAGGAAGTCGAAGTGATGGATCATATTGTTGATCTGGTGGGTGTAGCCGTCGGCCCCCAGCGGCTCGATCCATGCCTCGCGATTGGCAAACGCCTTGCGCCGTTCGGACAGCGGCCGGCTCTTGTCCATCACGATGTCGTAATTCTCTTTGGTCAGCACCTCGTTCGGCACCCGCGCCGGCCAGAAGGATGGAACATAGGGATCATAGTTGGGCGTATAGCCCGAGCGGCAGCTGCTGGTATCGGTCTGCCAGGGCACCGCCATCCAGCGCGTGATGCCGCCGGCCTGCTGGCCATAAAGCGGGCCATTGGGGATGGTGACATCGTCCGGGGTCAGCACCTCGCTCGGCCGGGGTGGAATCCAGCCCTGTGGCGCATGGCGGAACCGGAACGGGGCCATATACATGGTCGCGCTGCGCACCGGCCATGTCATCTCGCAGCCGGGGTGGAAGGCGTCGGCAAGGCAGAATTCGAGCGCGGCGCGCGTGAGCATGTCGCCCTGCTCGGCGAGCGGCACCGCCTCGATGCTGGCCGGCGGGACTGCCGCAGGATCATAATCCGAGTCGAAATTGCCCTCGGACCATTGCCACAGCATCGCCATCTGGCAATCGCTCAGCACCGAATTCTGGCGCGGGCTGGCGACCGGCGGGATGTTCATCGCATCGCCATAGAGCCAGGGCCATGGCACCGGCGAATTGGCGTCGGTCTCGAAATTGCGGAAGTTGTTGTAGATGACCCGGCGCTGTTCGCGATAGGCGGGGCTGGTGCTGCCGAGCCGCGCGATTGCGGCCGGACTTGTCAGGTCGAACACACCCTCCCAGCCGAACCCGGCGGCAAAGCCGGCATTGACCCATTGCAGGCCCTGCATCCGCACGAAGATCGGGAGGATGTCGCGGGTGAAGGAGGGGCGGGCAGGGGCAGCGAGTTTGCCCGCCTTGATCGCGACATCCCGCATCAGGTCCCACATGGTCCGCACCGACTTGCGCTGCGGGCCGTAATTGGGTGGGGCGACCACCACCCAGGCCGGGATTACCTGGATTTCCTCGCCGTTCAGCGTAACCTTTGCTGTTACCGGGCCATCCGACACATCGTCATACCAGCCTTCGTTGTTGGCAAAGGTGATCGCGGCGCTGCCATCGATGCTTGCCGATACACCCTTGCCGCCAAGCACGGTCAGGCGCTGCTCGGCATCGGTCATGGCTTCGCCCAGATAGACGGGGATATCGACGAAGCGGCCCTCGAACTTCTTCGCCCGCGCCCGCGCACCCTTGAGCACCTGCGGCTTTGCCTCGATCGCCAGCGACGTGCGGTCGGCGACACCCGGATTGCGCAGCGTGGTCGGCGGCGCATAATTGGCTTCGGGAATGTCGAGCGCGAGCTGGAACCCGTACCAGGCGGCCTTTTGATTGGCGAGCTGGACGGTCCACTCGATCTTGGCGCCGGGCTCCTTGCCGGTCAGCTCGCGCACGATTTCGCCGCGCGCGTTGACGCCATAGATGCGGAAGCGTGCGGCCTGGCGCTTGAGCCGCTTGTTCTTGTCGCGATAGCTGCCCGGTGGAAGCGGTGGCGGATCGGTGACTTCCGGGCCGTAGAAATATTCGTCGCTGCTCCCGACCCTGGCAATGCCGATCGCAGGGTGGATCACCGCCTGGACAATGCAATCGTCGCGTTCGAGCGGGTCTGCTTCGACGGCCCTGGGTTCGGTCGGATCGCTGATGAGCTGGCCATTGGCACGCTGGCGCATCGCGGCGCCGGCGGCATAGACGCTGCGGCGCACGACGGCGATCGACGACTGGTCGCTCGGGCGGTTGGCCGGCGGCACGCGCCAGATGTTGAACGAGAGATTCTGTCCGTAGTCGGCCTGTCCCGGTGCATCGATCCGCTGGCGCGGGATGACCAGCGTCGCAACCGCAACGAACGGGCTTTCCGCTTCCGGCCACACGATATTGGCAGCGTCGAGGGGCATTGTCGCGGGGTTGTTGCGCCGCTGCACCTCGAGCGTGAAGCGGTAGTCGCGCTCCGCAAGCCGGTTGGTGAGGTCGGTCCGGAGATAGTCATTGGCGTCGTCCGGCACATCCTCGGCCGCCGTTTCGGGCACCAGGCGGTACTTCACCAGCTCCTCGCCGAGATGGAAAGGGAGGATCGCCCAGTAAGTGTTGGTGAGGCACGAGCCGCGCGGTGCGTTCATCGCGTTCAGCACCGCGTTGATGTCGGGGTGCTTGGCGAGATAGGAATCATAATCCTTCTGGACGACCCCCGCATAGGTGAACTCGACCATCGTCTTCGCGGTGTCGAGGAAGAAGCGGTCGATATTCTGCATGATGAGATCGGCGGTCTCGCCGGTCTCACCCAGGGCGTTATCGCCCGGCACGCCGAACAGCTTGATTCCGATCCCGCACATGCTGCCCAGGTCGGGGTCAGTCGGCCCGGTATCGCTTGAGAAGCGCATCCATGCCATCAGCCGCTCATGCGCGAAGATGCCGACACGCCAGTCTTGCGGGACATCGGCATGCCGCTCGAGCCAGCCATGGGCGACGCCGTGGAGCTTGCGGAACACCGCGCGCTTCGCGGGCGGCGGATTGAGCCGCGTGTCGCGCGCCTGGCCGATATCGACGAACATTTCCTTGAGCCGTGCGGCGGCGTCGGCCGGATCGTCGAAGCATTTCGGGATCGGCAGTTCCTTTTCCATCATCCTCTCCCACGCAGCGTAGTAAGACGGGGAGGGTGACCCGATATCCTGTCGTCAACAAGCGACAACCGGTCCGATCTGACACCTTTTTGATTTCTATATGTAAAACTACATCGGGCTCAGTAATTGATATACAATGCTATGTCAACTCCTTGACGATGGACGGCATGTGACATATCAAACCACATGAGTTCGATTAAGTGATATGCAAAACATCATCAATCATGTGATCCTTGAAGAGGTGGGGCACAAGCTGCTCGACGCGCGCACGCGCAAAGGCCTCAGCCAGCGCGCTCTGGCCGAGCGCACCGGAGTGCCGCAGGCGCATATTTCAAAGATCGAGCAGGGACGCGTTGATATCCGCGTGTCCAGTCTGGTCGAGTTGGCGCGCGCGCTCGACCTCGACGTCCAACTGCTCCCGCGCCAGGTGTTGCCGGCGGTCGAGGGGGCCGTGCGCGCGGTCGAAAGCGAAATTGACGACAGCGCGCAAAGCAGGGCGCTGGCGACGCTCGCGCGGCAGCAGCGAGCGCTCGAGCATATCCAAACGAACTATCCAGATCTGACTGCGGTGCAAAAACTGCTGCCCACGATCAGGGAATTGAAGCTGTATCCTTATGATGCCGAGCGGTTGAAGGCGTTAGAACGCGCTATTGCGCCTGCGGAGCAGGCGAGGGTGAAGTTCGCCACGGCCGGACTCGACAGCACCAAACTCGGGCAATTGCTCGAGCGCGCGAACCGGAACTTACGGACCTTGCGCAACGCGCATGCCCATGGACCATCGACGGTCACACCGCGCTCGTCGGTCCCCGCCTATCGTCTGGATGACGGGGACGATGATGATTGAGACGCGCGCGCTCGACATCCACCTGGCCGACCGCAAGGTCGGTACCCTCGTCGCGCTCGAGGGCGATCGGACGATCTTCAGTTTCGCCGAGGATTATGTGGCCGACGCGCAGCGGCCAACACTGAGCTTGGGCTATCGCGATACATATGGAGCGCTGATTAACGAACCGCGCGCGCATCGCGTCCGGCTCGAGCCGTTCTTCTCCAACCTGCTGCCGGAAGGTGCGCTCAAGGATTATCTGGCGCGCCAGGTTGGCGTGAAGGCGGTGCGCGAGTTCCAGCTTCTTGCGGCGCTGGGTGGTGACCTGCCGGGTGCTGTACGGGCGGTCCCGAGCGAGGTGGCACCCGCCAATGTGGTGCAGGTATCCGAGGTGGCAGTGGCTATCCCCGAGCGCTTTCGCTTTTCGCTCGCCGGGGTGCAGCTCAAATTCTCCGCACTCAAGAATCAGGGCAAGAAGGGCGGACTGACGATCGCTGTCAGCGACGATGGCGGCGAGTGGATCGTCAAACTCCCCTCGACCAATTTCGCCAGCGTCCCGGAGAATGAATATTCGGTCATGACGCTTGCCCGACTGGTCGGTATCGACGTCCCGGAGATCGAACTTCTCCCGCTCCACCAGATCGAGGGCCTGCCCGAAGGCATCAATCAGCTCGGCGAAAGCGCATTCGCAATCCGCCGTTTCGATCGCTCGACCGAAGGGCGAATTCATATCGAGGATTTCGCGCAGGTGTTCAGCGTCTATCCCGACGACAAATATGACAAGGCCAGCTATCGCAACATCCTTGAGGTTCTCGCGGACGCCACCGACGAGCAGAGCGTCGATCAGTTCATCCGCCGGCTGACGTTCAGCGTGCTGATCGGCAATGGCGACATGCATCTCAAAAACTGGTCGCTCATCTACCCTGATGGCAGGCGCCCGATCCTGTCGCCAGCCTATGATCTCCTCTCGACCATTGCGTATCTCCCGGGCGAGCAGGCTGCCCTCAAGTTCCGACGGTCAAAAGACTGGAGCGACTTCAACGAGGAGACGCTGGTCCGTCTTGCCGACAAGGCACGGATTGCAGCAACACCGGTGCTCAAGGCCGCGCGCGAGACAATCGAGCGGTTCGATGCCATCTGGACGAGCGAGATCGCGCACCTGCCGATGCCTTCCAGATTGGTCTCCGTGATCGAGAAGCACCGTCGCGGGCTGGTCATCTGAACGCCCCCAGCCATGGTGTGAGCCGAAGCACGCGCCAGGCGCGTTTTACATAGCTGGGCGCTGAGTGGTTTTACTTTGGCTTGATTGATCGAGAATCATCCTGAAGATCACTCTTCGACCGCACGCATCATGGGACGGAAGCCTTGTCGATGCGCGCTCGTAAGCCAAGGGGGCGACAGGAGCAAAAATTGATCGAGGACCAAACAGAGTCCGCTGACTGCGTCGTGCAACATCTGCGCGCTGCCTTGCGCTGCGCCGACGAAGCGGGAATGTCGCTCGTTGCGTGCCATATCGATCACGCGCTTGCCTTGGCGCTTGAGACGAAAGCGGCCGGTCACCCGGCCCGGCCGGTCACAACCTCCGTGATGTAGACATACATGGCAGCCCGCGTTTCGTCCGAAAGGCGCAGATTGATCCGCCTCCGATCCGACGGGTGGGGTTCTCGCAGGATTGCCCCCTGCTCCTCCAGCACGCCAAGCCATCGCAGACCCGTTGTAGACGGCACATTTGCTGCGATGCATGCGCACGATACCGAGACTTCGCGGCCTTCGCGCTCGGAAATGAACAGATCCAGCAGGATGTCCCAGGCTGGTTCCTCAAACATGCCGGACAACTGCTGGAAATACTGACTCCGGCGACGGCGGGCGGAATAGAGCGCCTTCGCCGCCTCGGTGATCGCTCTTTCTGCCGGCTCGGCCAGGCTGACGACGCCGGTATGGGCCAGTGCCTCTTCCCGGATCGCTTCGACCAGCGAGCGCAGCCGCCGCCAAACCTCGGACTGTTGCGCGTTGCCGAGTGCGCCATTCGAGTGACTGTGGGTCGTCATTGGATCAGCCCCTCAGCACGCAGGCTCAGGCACCGGTCGTCTGCAACGATCAGATGATCTTGAAGACAAATGCCCAATGGGGCGGACGCGTCGGCGAGGGCACGGGTGAACCGCCGGTCCCGGTCGCTCGCCGACATTTGCCCGCCAGGGTGGTTATGGACCACGAGGAGCGCGGCGGCATTGAGTTCGAGCGCGCGCTTCAGGATCAAGCGTGGTTCGGCCCAGATTCCGGACGGGGTGCCATCGGCGACGACCTCGTCAGTGATGAGCCGATTCCCACTGTCGAGATAGAGCGCGCGTAACCTCTCGGTTCTCCTGTCGCCCATCGTCGCGATGAGATAGCGCCGCAGATCGTCGCCGCTCGCAGTTATCGGCGCATCCAGCAGGCGGTTGCGCAGACTGTGCTCCAACAGGCGCTGATGGGCCGCGATGACGCCCGCGACGGAAGGCGATGCGGCCTCGGCGATTGCGGGTGGCGTCGCGGTCAGGACACCAGATAACGAGCCGAACTTCTCAATCAGCGTCTGGCTGGCGGTGCCCCGTTCGGCGCAGGCGGAGAGAAGCTGTTCCAGGACTTCCGCGTCGCGCCGCCTGCGATCAGCCGTTGATGGTGTCGGGTGGCAAACACGAGCAGAGCCACCATCCCATAGCTCCACATCGCCTTCATCACGGCATAGACCACGGGATGAATGGAAAGCTCCATTTCCCGGGTCAGGTGCGCGCCAAGCGCGAGCATCTGAAGTCCTGCCAACCATATCGGCCAAAACCTGTTTGCGCGAAGGGCGACGAGCGTGAACGCTCCAAACCTTGCGACATCGATGATGAGGTGCGTCGGATCGACGCTCACAAACCGGACGCTCAGAGCCAGGTGAAGGATCGGATCGGCGACAATTGTTGCCAGAATCGTCGCGCCGATGATCCTCTCTGGCCCGCCACCGCACCGGATCGCATACAGGCAACCACCGACCGCCAGCGCCAGGAAGAACGAGCTTCGCGAAACGCCGAGCATGAACGGCGCGAGGCCAAGCCTGTCCAGCTGTTCGAGGTTGCTCGCAGTGTAGAACGCGGCGGCCAGAACGAAGGTGGCGAAGCCGGCAAGGATCGAAGGTCGCATGACCCCAGTTCGACCGGCTCCGCCAATCCAGTCAACCCTGCGCGCTTGCGATCGTCAGATGGCGGCGAGGACGCCGGTGCTCGGAAGCGTCCCGCGATGCCTTCCTGGTGCCTTCCTGCGTGAACGGATGGAGATCGTCGCTGGCGAGCGTTTTGTATTGCTGGTGAAGCCGACCATGCGCGCGGAGGACGTTGCCGTTCGAGTCCACCGCCTGGGACAGTGCCTTGCGCAGCAGCAGGATGGTGGGTTGCGCTTCGGATGGGCACACTCCTGCCTCGCGACGCCTGCTGACCGTTCCGGCGATCAGATCGGCGATGGCAGCGATGGCGGTCTCGTTCGCCTCTTCTGCCTTTCGAAGGAGAGGCGAAACTTCCGCAGCGATCTCATGGATAAATTCGGACATGCAGCACTCCCCCGCAGTGCGCGAGGGCACCGCAGCTATCTGTTGGCCTGTTGGTGGGGGGCAAGGTTCCGATTTGCCCAGTCACTGGCTGCCATGCCCGCCGCGAGGAGGGTGAAGGTTATCGCCAGCGTGAGAAAGGCTGCCGCTGGAATCAGCGCCAGACGCATCCTCGGGCCTATCGTTCCTGGATCCCTCCAGTCTCTCTGCCGGGGTCCTTCCTTGCTTGCCCAATCTGGCGGGGTGTAAGCGGCAATTGCCTCCGCTACTCCCGCTTCCTCAGGTTCGCTCGATTGATCCGACGGCTCGATGGATGCAGCGGGCAGGCTCCAGCCCGCAACGGGTTGCGCTTCATATACGAACCGTTCGTATGGCCCGGGGACGTTCTGCATGACCCAGCGCGCCGCTTCCATCCGGCTCGACACGCCCAGCTGCTGCATTGCCCGCTCAATGAGCGCATCAACAGCGTAACTGGATACTCCCCTGCGAAGGCCAATCTCCTTGGACGTGAGATTGCACTGAACAAGGCGCAGAACAGCGATCTGCTTGGGTGAGAGCAGCGGCTTTGCACCGGAAGATGTTGATGACGCGGTCGGCATGTTCCCCGCCCGTTAACTAGTCGAACCGGGACGAGACTGCGAGTCCATTTGGTCGACGAGCCGGGGCTTTGGCTGCAGTGGGAGCGATTCGGAACAACGACCTGCTCGCGCGCAAGACCCCGGCAAGACGAGATTCGAAGCTCGCCGATCGGCGCCAATATTTCGCCAGGCTTTGCTGAGCGCAGAAAGCTGTTGCGGCACCAGAAATTCCGCTTCTCTTGCTTCTCCCATCGCCGGGCACCCGCCACGGCGACGGGAGCTGGCAAATGGAAGATTGTACAGGTTTCACGAGCCGATGGACGCTTCGCCTCGGCGTGATCGTCCCCGCGCTGATCATCGGCATAGCTGCGCCAACGGCGCGCGCGCAGGACGTGAGCGAGAACCGCAACTGGCAGTTTGCAACGCCCCAGGACCTTGCGGCACGCACGGCAGCGCTCGACCTGATGATGAAGCGCCGGGCGGGCGTTTATGCTGCGCCGGTCTACAACACGACCATCGATCGCCAGTATAATTGCTCGGTTGGTGCAAGTGCGACCGGCAATAGCGGGGCGCAGAGCGCCGTTGCGAACTCTCCGACAGTCACCGGCACAAGCGCGCATGCGACCGGCAACGATTCGGCCAGCGATGTCGGCGGGGATGCCGCCGTTGGCGTCGAGCAGCATAATGGCGGAGCGGTTGGCGCCGCGGCCGCGGGTAACACCGCCGCGTCGGTGAGCGGATCGGCGTTTCAGGCACTCAACTCCGAGCAGCGCAACGCCGGCATCCAAAGCGCCCGGGTCGAAGGCAGCACCGCATGCGGCTTCGGGGCGCTCAACTGATGCGCCGCGTTCTTGGTCGCTCGCTGGTTCTGCGGGGCTGCGCACTGCTCGCGATCGGCTTGAGCCTCGCGGGCTGCGTCCGCGTCCAGGGCGTCAGGCTCGCGCCGGGCGAGGTGCCATCGCTCATGGGGGCGCCGGTTCGCGACAACCGGACACCGATGGATCCAGCCTTCGCCTGCTTTGCAACATCCCTTGCAACGCTCGGGGTGCGCAAGCCAGTCATCGCGGTCGGCGAGGTGCGCGACTATACCGGCAAATACTCGGTCAACGAGGGCACGGCGATCACCCAGGGCGGGGCGCTCATGGTGGCCTCCGGGCTTGGCAAGCTCGGCGGCGCGATCGTCATGGCCGAGCGGTTCGATCCGAGCATCGCCGAGCGCGAACTTGGCTATGTCGATCGCCGCCAGCTCGGTGACGGGCAGGTTCATGTCCTGGGAGGCGAGACAGGCACCAAGGTCGCCTGGCTGCCTTATTATGGCGGCACGATTGCGGCCTCGGATTATTACATCGTCGGTGGGATCACCGAGCTCAACTATAATATCCGGTCCGGTGGCGGCGAACTCCGCGTCGGCCAGATCGGTCCCAAGGCACGCACCTACACCCAGTCGGTCGGGATTGACCTGCGGATCGTCGATACCCGCTCGCTGCTCGTCGTCCATGCCCTGAGCCTCACCAAACAGTTTTCGGGCTATGAGGTCGGTTTCAACAGCTTCCGCTTCTTCGGATCCGAGCTGTTCGACATCAACCTTGGCGCCAAGGCGCAGGAGCCGCTCCAGCTCGGCATCCGGACCGCGCTCGAAGAGGCAACGCTCCGGCTGGTAGGGGCCGTGACCGGGCGCGATCCCGCGCCCTGCCTGTCCGCCCAGTCCTGGCGCGCACCGTCGCCCGCCGCACAGGCGCGCGTGCCCGCAAGATCGGTTGCCGCAACTGTGGCAGGCCCGACCGTCAGCGCGCGCGTTGCCCCATCAGCTCAGCAGATCACGATCCGGTTCGAGGCAGAATCGGCGAGGTTCGCATCCACGTCCGGTGAGCTCGGTGCCCGGATCGCGGCGGCCCGGAAATTGGGGGCGGTCGAGCTCCTCCTGACCGCCGGGGACACCGAGCCTGCCGACCCGGCGCGACGCCATGCGCTCGCCGATCTTCGGATCGCAGCGGTCGTATCGCTTCTGCAAGCAAGCGGGATCGTCGCAGAGAGCATCCGGCTGATCTGGCGACCGGGCCCAACCGACACGCAAATCCATCGCGAGGGTCCCGGCGATCAGCGCATCGCGCGCCTTCGCGTCGGTGCCTGAGCCATCCTCCCAACCGAAAGGAGGTGATCGCGTCCACCGCTCCGCCTGACTGTTTCCTCACATCACAGGACAATTCAATGCCCCAGTCATATTATCTGCACCGTGTCCGGCATCAGCTCCGCGCCCGCGCCTGCGGGCTTCTGGTCGGCGTCAGCTTGCTGCCCTGCGCCGCATTGGCCCAGGCGCTCGACATCGAAGCCGATGGCGAGCGCGTCATCGCCACCAGCCAGGCGCAGGCGAATTCGCACATCACCAGCGTCGCCCAGCCCGTGCCGTCTCTTACGATCCAGACGCTGCGCAATGCGCAAATGCGCTTCGCGGCCAATGTGGCGCACGCCAGCGCGAGTGCCAACGCGCTCGAAACGCGCGTCGAAGACGAACGTGGCGACCGCATGGCGCGCAGTGCCGGCGCGGCGACAAGCGGCGAGGCGTTGCACGCCGAGGGGGCGATCGGTTCGGTGGCCGCGCAGGCGATGCGGGGCGCCCTCGTCTTCGCGCAGGCTGCGCAATCGGCACCGACCGCCACCATCGGGTCTGTTGATCACAGCGCGCTTGCCATTTCGGACACTGTTCAGCGCGCCGACGGGCGCGGCAATGATCATCTCGCCGCGGTCGTCATGGCCGGTTCGGGCGGATTGATCGCCAATGTGCAGGATCAGGACGGCGCAAGCGGCGTGCGCGGCACGCTGTCGGGTCCGGTGCTCTTGAGCGCTGATCGTGTGGCGCAGAGTGATGTTGAGGTCACCGCCAATGTCGGGCAGGCATCGGCGATCATCAACAGCGCTACGCTCCGTCTCGCCGCGTCGAGGCTGGGAGATGCAGCAGTGTCGGTCGCCGCTCCGGGTGTGCGGGCCGATGGTCTCGGGATCAGCCTGCGTGCGGGCGACGCGATCCTGTCGCGCCAGCGAGCGTCCGGCCTGTCGCTCGCGATGGCGGGCCAGCCGGGAGCCCCGACGGGGATCCTGCTCCGGTTCGGCGCGCTCAATGAAAGTAGCGTCGCGATCGCGGCCAATCGCCGTGCAGCGCTGAGCGCGGGGAACGACCTGCGCGCCGAGATCGCGATCGACGCGCTCGCGGGGCCATCCTCTGGCGAGTCGGCCGCTGTTCTGGTCGATCAGCAGTTTGACGGCCTGGGCTCTGCGACCGTGACCGGATCGGACTACGCCCAGGTCTCTGGTCTTGCCGAACGCACGTCGATGTCGGTATCGCAAAATGAAATTGTCTCCCGCGCTTCCGGCAATGTCGCCGAGGCGGGGTTGCGGATCGACGGTGCGACGATCGCCGCTGCGTCCGAAGGCGGCCAGCCGCCCGCAGCAGTCATGGTCGGACATGACGGGACGCGCACCACCAGCGCGCCCTATGCGATCCATGTCGATCAGCGGGCAGGCAATGCGAACATCGTCGCCCGGGTCAACGAAGGCGCTGCGATCGCCCGGTTCGAAGACGGGCTGGACGCTTCGCACGTCACGCTGTCCGACAATCTGCAAACTGCCGATGCGGTGGCAAATGCGTCGGTGGGGCGCCTGGAGATCGAAGCGGCCCGGTTCGCGCGTAGCGCCGGGCTGCTCAGTGTCCAGGGCAGCGATGCGGACCTGCTCGCAACCAACGGCTCGGTGGTGGCACCAGCCGGTGCGACGATCGCGACGGGTCCCTGGATCCGCGACGCGCAATTGCGCATTGCTGGCAACACCATTGTCTCGGCAGCGACCGGCAATCGGGCCGACAATCGGCTCGCGCTCGATGTCGGCTCGGCCGACGATGAGCGCGAGGATGTGCGCGGAGCAGCAGGCGCGCTGGAGATGGGCGATGGCGCCGCGGCGACGCTGGCGCTGACCGCAGTGCAGCGCTCGGGGAGTTTGTCGCTGCGGCCGCTCGTCCAGAGCGACGCGGTCGGACGCTTTGCTGTCACCGGCGAGGGGGAGTTCAAGCGCGATACGCTGCAGATTGTCGATAACATGCAGCAATCGAGCGCCACCGCGAACAGTGGTGCCAATACACTGATCCTCGATGCCGCCGATCCTGGCGATACCCGAACCGCGCTCGCCGCGTCGCAATATGGCGACGCAACCGTCCTCGCCAATTCGACGATGCGCGCGGTTGCGCCCGGCATGGCTGTGGACTCCTCGGTCGAGATCGCAGGAAACAGCAATCGCGCGATAGCGAGCGTGAACGAGGTCGATAACCGGCTTGATGTTAGCGGACGCTTCTCCGGTCACTCCGCGCCCGCATCGGTCGCAAGCGCCGCATCCGGCGCGTCGGCAATGGGCGATCATGTGCTCGCGAGCACCCAGCATTCGGCGGGCACCGTCAGCGCCCGGGCGGTGACCACGCTGGCCGGCTCATCTTCGGGCAATGCGACCCACCCGGACCTTACGCGCGGCGTGCTGGCGATCCGGGACAATCAAACGTTGGCCCAGGCGGCCGGCAACCGCGCGCTCAACGCCGCAGCGTTCGATGCCGGCGCGTCGGGCGGGCTTGCGTCAACTCAGGTGAATGTCGCGACCATCGGCGCCTATGCGACCGCGCGCACGCTGATCGAGCAGCCTGAGTTTGGCGGCGGGCTGGCCGATGCGTCGGTGCGGATCGAGGGCAATGGCGGCGCGGCACGCGCGCAAGGCAATCATGCCGACAACCGGTTGACGATTTCCGGAGCAGGTCATGTCGGGGTGGAGGCACTGGCTGGGGTCCCCGCAGTTCCGGCGCACGCGACGTCAAAGGCGCTTGTCAGCGATCAGACCAATCATGGATCCGTCGCTGCGCTGGTTTCGGTCTCCGGCGTCCAGGTCCCGCTCAACCGGACCGATGCGGCGTCCGTGACGCTCAGCGGCAACCGTCTCTCGGCAACCGCCTTCGGCAATGGCGCGGCGAATGAGGTCGCGCTTCCCGGCGCGGCGGGCGGGGTCTCCCTCGTCACCCGGCAGACCAATCATGCGCCGATTGTCGCTCAGGTCGCAGGCGGCTTCGGAGACGTCGCCATGGATGCTGTGCGAAATGCGACGATCATGATCGGCGCCAATCAGGTGATCGCGACCGCGACAGGCAATGCCGCGACCAATTTGGTGACCGGGTTGCGCTAGTTCCGGAGCGGGTCGGCTCCCGCCCCCTGGGCCACCCGTTACGGGGGAGGGCCGTCACGTTTCCCCTCGCGTGGCGGCCCTTCCATGGACCTCCGGAGCGACGCTTTCGATGCAGCCGTAGCGCTGCTCGATCAGCGAGAGGAACCGGGCGAGCGCGGGGTTCGGGTTCGTATCATGCCAGAGTATCGTCTGGTCGATGCGGGTCGCGCCAAAGGCATCATGCACCTCCCGAAGTCGGGTCGCGGCACATGATGGGAGCGCGCCAGCGGTCACGGACACATGCGCGTCGTCGACGAAACCTGGCAGATTGTCGCGGCTGACCGCCTGGACGGTGATCGTGGGCCTCGTGCCCGGACCGGTCATCCGCGCAGCGATCATCGCCGCGATCAGGCTTCCTGGATCGGCCTGTGTCACCAGAAAGGCGATGCCCCGCAGATCGGTCCAGTATAGCCTTTCAATCTGCGCCAGCCGGTGCCCGCTCGGCAGTCCGACCATCAGCGGTTCGCTCCACAAGGTCAGCGACCGAAGCGCGGGCGATGCGCTGTCCCCCGCAACGATCGCGATGTCGATCCGATCGTGATCGAGCGCGCCGAGGAGCATCTCGCGGCCGCCTTCGAGCGCCTCCAGTTTGACCTCCGGAAACGTGGCACGATAGCTGTCGAGAATGGCGCGCAGATCGCCCCCGGCAAGCGAGGCGTGAAAGCCGATCCGCAACGTTCCGTGATGTCCCGCGGCCAGCGCATGCGCCTCGCACGACAGGCGTTCGAGATCGTCCACGATCGATCGGGCCTGCGCGAGAAAATGGAGACCGCTCCTGGTCGGGGCAACGCCCCGGGTCGATCGCGTAAAGATCGACAGGCCGAGGCGCTGTTCGAGATAGCTGATCCGTTTGCTCAGCGTCGACTGCTTGACGCGGAACAAGTCGGCGGCCTGACTGAAGCTGCCAGTTTCCGCGGCCGCCAGCGCATAGCGCAGCAGGTGGACCTCGATCATGGCGCATCCCTGTCCGTCTTGCCCCGGTGTGGCGGCGCGCACCTGTCACTCTGGGAGGCGATGCGGTTCCCCGCAACTACCAGAAATGGTGGGGAGGCATGCGTGGAGCGCCAAGGCAGGCTTTCGCGTCGATAGCTGCTTTGCTGCCTTGCCTTGAGCGTTGCGGGGTGGCGAACATACCGGCGTGCCGTGGCTATGGCACCGAGGTGTGAAACCTCATTTGCGGTTGGCGGATCAAAATGTCGGAAAAGCAGATCGATCCGTCGACCAGCGCCATCGCGGCAAGCTGAGCGCGCTTCTGCGCTCTCCCGTGTTGCCAGAAGGCAGTGTGCTACAGTGTGTGGTTAGCCAAACAGCCAGCGGGCCGCGTGGAAAAAGCCGGCCAGGGCAGATCCGCCCACAAGCACCGCCAGCAGGCAGCCCTCGATCACATCGGCTGTGGCCCGCCAGTCCGGTTTCCACTTCATGCAAATATGCAAGCAGATTGCAGACATGCAGCAAAGGGCTGATCGAACCACGGACCGAGCGATCAGCCATGCAGCTCGCCCGTGCACCGCAGTGCCTGTTCGCCATTGGCTGCTGGAGCAATGTCGGGCGTGTGAAGCGAGGTGCACCCGGCAGATCGCAAGCCGCCTATGCAGGTGACGCGATCGCGTCGGTTTCCCGATCGCGCACACTCGGGTGCTTGGACAACCCGGCGATGAACGCTCTCCGGAACGGGGTCTTGAACGCACCGCAAGAAAGCGTGCCCGTTGGGCCAACAGTTCGGGCGGGCGAGGGCGCTCACATGAGTCCCATCGAACGGAACGACGTCGATGCTCCCCTTCCGAGCAGAATGTGATCGAGGAGCGAGATGCCACATTCGCGGCCGACGAGAGCCAGGCGCCGCGTCAAGTCGATATCCGCCCGACTGGGCTTGGCGTCCCCACTTGGATGATTATGCACAAGAACCATCGCGCCCGCATTCAGGGCAAACGCGCGATCAAGGATATCGCGGACGCTGAACGGTGCCGAATCGACATCGCCTTCCGCAAGGATCTCGTCGCTCAGGAGACGGCTCTTGATGTCGAGGTAGAGCACACGCACGCGCTCCGTGCGGGCATGTCCCTGGGTGAAGGTCAGATAGTCGGTGAGTTCGCTGCTATCGCCGACCGGGATCTGCTCGGGAACGCGCCACAGTAGTGAATGCTGCAAGGCATCTCCAAGAAGTGCGAGCCATCGCGCCACTTCGATCGGTACGCGCAGATGTGCGGAATGCCGTGCCGCGTCGAATACAGCTGGCAATGATCCGAACCGGCGAATCAGCTTGTCGGCGATGTCGGTCGAACCCGACGCCACGGGTGCAAGGAGGGCAGCCAGGAGTTGTCGGCACCGCGTTTCCTGATCCGGTGCCGGTGCAGGACCGTCGCGACGGCCAGAAGCAGTTGCATCGGGTAGGCCCAGCTCTGGAGGATGATCGCGTAGACGGCACCCAGCATCCCAGGATTCTCCAGGCGTATCCAGTGGCCCGCGACGTTCACAAGATGCATGCTGAACATCGCGATCGGCCAAACCCGATCGGCGCGCCACATTACGAGGAGCAAGCCAGCCAGTAAAAGGTGATCGACGATCAGGACGCCCAATTCGAGGCGCTGGAACGAGATCGAAGAAGCGGCGTAGAGATAGCCCGTCGCCAATGCCGCTGCGAGCAGCATCGCCGATGTAACGCGCTCGGGCCCACCACCTCGCCACAATGCATAGCCGCATGTGACCCCCAGTATGATGAGGAAAATGTGGGTTCCTGACATGCCGGGGCGCCTCCTTGACGCCCCCGCATAGGCGATTCAGGCGACGGCCCTCAACGGTTCGGGCTGGTCGAGGGGCGCCTCGAATTTCGTCGCGAACTTCGGGGTTTGCTCCATATGGCCATATCCGTCGTCGAGGCCGAGTTCCCCGGGGATTTTCTTCATCAACGGATGCGCCTCGATCATGAGCTGCCGAGCCCGAACCATCAGAGCATTGGCTTCGGACACCTTCTGAAGGGCGCGCAGGCCCGTGGCGAGAGGCACCTCGAGTTCGCCGGCGGCAATCTGCATTTTCGATTGGCAGACTGCGATCTGTAGCGAGGCCTGGTCGACGAGTCTCTCGGACGCGACGAACAGGTCATGGACTTCGCGAGCGGCGCGCATTTGCTGAGCCGTGGGCATCGTAAACCCCCTTATTACGGCTCCTGTGGGGGAGCCATGTTGCCAACTGCCCGCTCCCGCATTGCCTGAAGGTTCGAAGCGATCGCCCCTACGCCGGCAACAATGATCACCAGCCCAATCGCGAGCGCGACGGAGCAGCCGACCTTGAGCAGCATTGAGTGCTTGACCAATTCGATCCAGGCTGACGCGTGACCCGACGAGACCGGTACGAACGTGGCGTCCCCCATGTCGAAAGAAACCCGCTCGTCCCTTACCTTTCGCGCCAATTCGCCATGCGGTTCGGACGGTTGAAAAATGCCGGAATCTTGGGCGTCGAGAAGCCTCGGCGATCTCAAATGAGATTGTTGAGATTGTCCCGCCTCGTGGGCCAGCAGCAATTTCCCGGCGTGCCGCCGGTCACGCGCTCCGAGTGATTTGGTGGCCGCGGACACGTAGTTGTCGATCGTGCCCTCTTTCAGGGTCACACCCATCCGAAGCATCTCCTTGGTCGAATAGCCCTCGGCGGCCAATCGCAGCAACTGGCACTGCTGCGGGGAGAGCGACTCGACCGCGCGGGCGAAGGCCTCTGCATCCAGCGACGACGCTTCAAGCATCATGCCTCCTGTGCGTAGCTGGGCAGTAGCGGATGCGTCGAATCGATCCCTGGGCCATGGTCACACGGGTTAGGTTCCCATCCGTTGTGGCGCAATCGATCGCCTGCGCGGGGCGTCCCTGTCTGATTGCGCCCGGGGGGACCGGATATTTGCGTCCGCGACCGGCGAACCGACCAGCTGACGGCAATATGCTGTCGGCGGTGAGGGAACGAGCTTGAGGCTTACCCTCGGGCTGGGCCGGCTTGGCGGCTCAGACGAGTGGCGCAGGCTCTTGTCCCAGCTTAAAGTGGACGGATCACAGAGCCAGACGAGACGCTCACATTGGAACAGAGCCTCATATGACTACATCGTTTACTCGAGCCCTTGCGTTGCTGGCAGTGGTGGCAATCGCAGGCTGCGCGCCGCTTCAAGGATCCTCCGCGACTGAGGATCGCGTCTTGCGTGTCGCGACCTGGAACCTTGAACATCTGGCGGAGTCGAACGGTGCCGGGTGTCGACCCCGGCAGGATGCGGATTATGCAGAGCTGCGCCGTCATGCCGACGCTCTGAACGCGCACGTCATTGCCTTGCAGGAGGTCGAAAGCAAGGCAGCAGCAGAGCGGGTGTTCGACCCGGCCAGGTATGACGTGATCATGTCAGGTCGCCCGCAGAGCACACGCGGCGGCAGTTGCTACGGGGCTCCGGGCCAGTCGATCAGGCATCAGGGCGTGGGCTTTGCGATTCGTAAGGGGGTCAGGTGGGTCCGCAACCCAGACCTAAGCGATCTCGCATTGAACAACCCAGATCTCCGCTGGGGAGTGGACATAACCGTCCTTGGTCCCAAACCGGTCCGCTTGCTTGCGGTTCACCTCAAGTCAGGCTGCAACTCCGGTCGTTCTCCAACCGACGCGGACTGCCCAGTCCTTTTTGGGCAATTGCCGGTTCTTGAGCGCTGGATCGACGCGCGGGCTCATGCCCGCGAACCCTACGCCATATTGGGAGACTGGAACCGTCGCCTGGCCGCAAAGGGCGATCAGTTCTTTGGCGCGCTGGATCGGCCGAAGCGGAAGGGTGCCGATCTTGACCTCGCTGACGCGGGCCGCACCGCAACCTGCAAGACTCGGTATCGCGAGTTCATCGATCATGTAGTCGCAGGCCCACAGGTGACTGCGCGGATCGTACCGGGCTCTTTCGCAGAGTATACGTATGGGTTGCCAGAGGATCGTCACCCGTCAGACCATTGCCCCGTCTCGGTGCTCGTAAAGCTTTGACGCCCGACGAAGAGCGGTGGGCGGAAGCCCTGGCCATCGAGCGCTTGCATGGCGACAAAGCTCCTGTCTGGGTTGCAGAACGCATTGGTGCTTTGGCACTTGCTGGCGACACGGCGGGCGTGGCGCGATTTAAGGAAATAGCCGCTCGGCTCGTGGACCTGGGTCGGCTGCAGTGACGGACGGACGGGCCAAAACGGTCGCCGCTCTTGCGCCACGCTGTCCTTCGTTGCGACGCCGCATGCTTCCGCTACGCTTTCAACTTAGGGAAGTCTCGAGCACAGGCCCCGACCCACGTCGATTAACACCAATCTACGTCGAGAGTGCGTTGCAGGCCCTACGTGCCGACGACGCCGCAAAGCACGACCGCCTGGTCGCCGAAGCAATCGAGCCACTTGTAGGACAAGTCGATTGCTTTGCTCTGACGCAGTTCAGCTTGGCGCGATCGGCTCGTGTCATTGAGGATATGACTGGTTGCCCAGTACTGACTACCCCGCAATCTGCCGCGCGGGATATCCGCAACAGATTAGCTCAACGCGATACCGTCGTATCTTAGCCTTGCTCGCAACATATGGCGCAGTAGGGATGCAATTCCGGAGGCATTCAGGGCAAATGAAATTATAGTTCGTGAAGGGGAGTCGACATCCCATATTCAGGCCGATCACGGCAACTTTCGATATGGGCGCCTCACTCAAGTGGTGTTCAACACCTCCGCTTTGGCACATCGATACCGTCGGGGGCGTCCACCCCATCCCCTTTCCGATGATTCCGTCCTTTTTTTTGACCTACCAAGCGATCAAGCAGTATCATCTGATGGACCTGTCGGAGGCGAGGGTGGCAAGGAGGCCCGCGTAGCGAATTAGGATGAAAGCAGACACGCCGGAAAGGGGGAGTTGGGGAACACGCGACTCATGGTTCCGACCCTATGCACGGTGCTTAAATCGGCACGGGTTCGAGATCTGAGTAGGGACCGAATTTAGGGTGGGCCACGAAGGGGCCACGGATCTGGTTGCGAGCTGAAACCCTAGCTTTTCTGCGGTTTGCAGACGCGGATGTGAGTCCTGTAAGCGCACCAGTTTTAGGTCTGAAACGGCCCTAAAATCCTCGAAAAACCGCAAAAAAGCTGGTGTTCTTGGGCCTCGGTCATCCGCCGATGGTTGCCCAAGTTTGCCCGCATCCGGTCAATTTGGGGGCCCTTTGTGGGGGCCTTTTTGCAAGCGGAAGTTTGAGGCCCCCACATGGCGCTGGCAGTGTTGAAAATTCGCGCGATTCGGCCGTGGGAAAAGGCTTACAAGGTCGCTGACGAGAAAGGGCTGTACCTCCTCGTAAAGCCATCTGGCGCGATGCTCTGGCGCCTGAAGTATCGGTTTCACGGTGTCGAAAGAAAGCTGGCCTTCGGTTCGTACCCCGAGGTGTCCTTGAAGGAAGCGCGCCGCAGGCGCGATGAAGCGCGCCAGCAGCTAGACAATGGCGTCGACCCAAGCGCGAGCAAAAAGCAAGCGGCGCTGGAGGCGTCACTGAACGCCGCGGCAACCTTTCGCGCTCTCGCCGACGAGCTCATCGAGAAGATGGAACGCGAACACAAAGCGCCGGCTACAATCAAGAAGGCGCGATGGTTCATGGATTTGCTCGATCCTGACCTGGGTCACCTGCCGATCGCTAATATCACCCCCCAGCAGCTTCTCGCCGCGCTGAAGAAGATCGAGCGACGCGGCCATCATGAGACGGCGCAGCGGCTTCGCGCGTTTGCCGGACGCGTGTTCAGGCACGCGGCTGCAACAGTGCGGGCAGAGCGTAACCCGGCGGACGTCCTTCGCGGCGCGCTGACTGTTCCGCAGGTCCGGCATCATTCTGCAATTGTCGATCCAAAAGGCGTCGGCGAATTGATGCGCGCAATCGAGGGATATGACGGTCGGATAGAAACCAAGCTCGCTCTCAAACTGGCGCCCCATGTTTTCGTGCGCCCAGGCGAATTACGGACTGCGGAATGGAGTGAGGTCGATTTTGACGCTGCTGTTTGGAGAATTCCCGCTGAGAAGATGAAGATGCGGCAGGTCCACGCTGTGCCGTTGTCCAGACAGTCGCTCGGCATCTTCAAGGAGTTGAGGGCGCTTGGGAATGCCGGCTCATTCGTATTTCCTGCGCTTCACACAACGCTGCGGTGCATGAGCGAGAATACGCTAAATACCGCCTTGCGCAGGATGGGATACGATCAGCAGGAGATGACGTCCCATGGCTTCAGATCAATGGCGAGCACCCTGTTGAACGAATCCGGTCTTTGCCATCCTGACGCGATTGAGCGCGCGCTGGCACATGGTGACAATAACCGTATCCGGGCTGCCTATCATCGGGGCGCACACTGGGACGAGCGCGTACGAATGGCGCAATGGTGGTCGGATTATCTCGATCAATTGCGGATCGGCGGTGCTGTGATCGAAGGCAGGTTCCAAGCGCTGGCGGCTAATGGCTGAAAGTGGGCCGGAAGCGGTTGGTCTGGCTTCAGAGACGAAAGTGAGCATTGCGGACGTTGTCTGACCGCAGGCTGCCAAGCAGATCAATGTATGCTCGACGCGCTAGCCACCTAAAGAGAAGTCTAGAGACATAGGACGTCTTGGGCCAAACGGGTAAATGAGGCAGGCGGCTAGGCGACAACCCCAAAAACGCGACCCCCTTCCCGAATATCATTGCGGGGTCCCGAAATAACTGCCTGTGCCATCATCTGCGGACTGCACTTATCGGGGGCGTTAATCTTGAAGGTTTCGGTCTGCGCTCTCAGCACTCCCATTTCTTCAAGCAAGTGCGCGGCGGCGGCCGAACTCTCCTCGACCATTGCGGCATTCTGCTGAATGCTTGTTTCGATCGAAGCGAGCGCTGTGGTTACCGCTATAGCAGCATCCGCTTGGTTGCGGCTCGCCTGGGCGATGGCGTTGGCGCGGCGCGCGGTTTCCTCGGTCGAACCCTCAATGACCCTGAAGGCGACGTCGATCGAGCCCACCGCCTCGACGGCGGTCTCGATCTCGTCACGCGCGCGCGTCAACTGCTCCTTGGCGTTAGCAGATTCCGCTTCGGCTCGGAGCGCAAGGGCGCTGACAAGATCCGCGACAACCGCGAAGCCGCGGCCGGCGTCGCCCGCACGGCCTGCTTCTACGGCTGCGTTCATCGCCAGCACGCGCGTCTGGAAGGCGATTTTCTCGAGTCCCTCGATGACATCGTCAATCGCCCGGGAACTTTCCGTAACTGCCACCATGGCAGCGGTGGCAGTTGTCGTTCGGTTGCGGCCCTCCGCTACCGCCTGACGGGCGGAATCGCTGGAGGCTCGCGAGTCGTCTGCAGCCGCCGCGGTTTCGTCGACGCTTTTGGTGATTTCTTTTACAGCTGCTGCTGTCGAGCCGAGGTCGTTCGAAGCCCGCTCGGTACGCCGAGCCAGATCACTTGAGGATTGAGCGATCTCGCGGCTGCCCATTTCGATTGAATGCGTGCTTTGCGTCAAGGCATGGATCAGGTCGCGCAGCCTATCGACCGCGCCATTGTAGCCAAGCTTCAATTCGTTGAACTCGACGGGATACTCCTCGAGAATCTTTGCGCTGAGATCCCCATCGGCAAGCCGATGGAAATAGCGGCCCATGCCCCGCACGACCGATGCATGTTCCTGCGCCAGCACGTTCATGCGGATCTGCTCCTCGGCCGCGCGCTTGAAGCTATCCATGGCGCGCGTAAGACGTCCGACGCAGTCGGTAAAGTCGGTGTACGCGATCGGGCTTTCTAGATCTCCGGCGGCGAGCGCTTCCATACGAACCACCGTCGCAACATACGGGCCGGCGATCACTTCGCGAAACCAGGCGGCACAAATGACGGCCAAGATCACAACCGCCACATCGGCACCGCGCGCTACTGCGGAAGGGAGCAACGCGTCCGCGCTTATAACGCCTGCGATCATGCCGACGAAAAGCCCGAATGCGATAAGTAGTTTCGTTCGAATAGGGGCGTTTGCCTGAAACCAGGACACGGCAATCTCCTTAGAACGGAGTGAATTCAATTCTATTGTCGAATTATATATTGAGAGGGTTCAAATCGTTCTTCCCGCAAACACGATTTCTTCCCGATAGTTTCGCCCTGTAAAGCGCCGCGTCCGCGCACCTGATGAGCGTTGCGCCAGTGTCATCCGAGCGCGGTTCGTCGGAACTTATAAGCGCCCATCCGATGCTTACGCTTACAATCCCCGTGTCTGATTCGCGGTTTTCGATACGAAGACCTTCGACCGCCGACCTGCACTTCTCCGCCAGGATCGACACCGCATCGCCGTCGACGTCAGTCAGAAGCACCGCGAACTCTTCGCCGCCGTAGCGCATGACCAGATCGGTATCGCGCCTGAACGCATCCTTGATGGCGTGCGCGACCGAACGAAGGCAGGCGTCTCCTTCGTGATGGCCGTAGGTGTCGTTGAATACCTTGAAATGATCGATGTCGATGAGGAGAAGTGCTATATCAGAGCCGGATTGCGCACAATGATGCACCCCAAAGCCAAGCTCGGCGTCAAACTTGCGCCGGTTGCCCAGCGAGGTGAGCGAGTCGACGAAGGCCATTCGTGCCATTTCCCGCCGAAGTTCGACCGCCTCCGTCACTTCCGTGGCGATCTTGAGAATTCGGGTCGGCGTTCCGTCCGGGCCGAGAATGGGATTGTAGCTTGCCTGAAGCCACACCGGCTTCCCGCCCTTTCCCAACCGGCAGAATTCCGACTGGATGAATTCTCCCGCCCGTAGCCGGCTCCAGAATGTTTCGTATTCCGGTGTGAGGTAATCGTCTTGGGCCAAAAAGAATTTGTGGTTCCTGCCGCGCACATCCAGATGACTATACCCCATGATCTGGAGATAGACCGAATTGGCGGTAAGTACGTTCCCGTCCATCGAGAACTCTATCATCGCCGTTGACCTGGAGATCGCCTCCAGCATGTCCAGCAAATTATCGGAGTGGCGCTTGTCGATCGTGATATCGGTCGCGGTCTGCAGGACATAGGCGGGATCACCTGCGGGATCGAAGACAGCGGCGTACTGGACCCTCAGTAACATCTCTTCACCGCATTCCACCGGGCAGCGAAGCTCAACCTGCACCGGGCGGCCCTCCTTCAAGGCTTCCCAAAATATTGGGCTGGTCACGGTGACACCATCGTCGGGGTGGATGAGGACGCTGTGGTGCTGGCCGACGACCTGTTCTTCACGCTTTCGGACCATGCGGAGATATCGTTCGTTGATGGCAAGGACCGAACCCGTCATCGAGAGTTGCATGATCGGGGTACTGCGGGAGATGGCATCCAACATCAGCGATCCGGTAATGTCCTTTTGACCGGATCCCGCGGGCATAGATGCATGCATGTTCATAACTGAACGTCCGCGCGCGCGTCTTGCAATGCGGCATTTGTCCAGCTCGAAGCTAGAAGATGCCGGACCAGGCGCAGTCCGCACCTGCTATGCCTGCGGCTCTGACCCAGCCGAGGGGCGCTGGGGAAGGGAACGTGGGACCCGCAGCGCTCAACTTCGCCATGTGCGATTCGCACAGGCGGGTGTGCACGCAGACGCGCGGTTCGCGCTTGCGCCTCAGCGGGTGCTTGTGTCGGGCTAGGCTTCAAACCGCAAATCGGCTGTTTGCGCTCGCGCAGTTTTGTCGCCATTTCGCCCGCCGCCCGTCGTCCATCCTTCTACAGTCATTGTAGAGGCGGTGCCGATGGGAAGGGTCGGATAGTAGTATTACGGGGCGCCGCAAAGCTACTGGGAAGCGGACGGTCCGATGTGAAGATACACCGCGCTTGTCCGAACGACCGATTGTAGGGCGCGAAGCTGTCGGTAGATTTCCCCCCGAACCCATAAGTTGGATATAGACGAGTTGTGCGTTTCGCGCCTTGGGCGCGACCGCGCTCTATTCCGCTGCGCTCTACCGAGCCCTGGCGGGTCTCGGCCCATGCGGGTGACGATCGAATAACGCGACAGCGGCGGATGCCGCGTGAAGCGGAACGCGGATGCAGCGGAGCGTACACTGGCGGCTTCCTTCGGAACCGCCAGGGGCCGCGCATCGTGATCGCCGCGTAACACACTCGGTCTGGCC
>FWWL01001411.1_pt1 | contig 57758 bp, 49 predicted proteins | sample 2228331 | NCBI WGS metagenome assembly FWWL01 (sample SAMEA103939775, study PRJEB20133) | metagenome
AAACTGAATGGAGAGTGGGAGGCTTATTGGAAACAGAAGGGAGTAGTTACAATATGACCACACTTAAGTTTTGCTACTTACAAAACTATAAAATTTGCTTGCAATAATAAAATATCTATGGTATATTTTCAAAAATTTATTTATGGAGGTGTTTATGAGACAAAGGTTGGGAAGAATTGTTATCCTTTTTCTTTTTGTATTCTCTGTAAGCAATGCAACTTCTGCTCCAATTTCGCCATCTCTAAATGGTAAGACAGGCGTTTTAAGAACCTTATCAGTGAGAAATCTTATTCAGGGCAGTTTTGATATTAATTATCACGCCTCCTATTTTCAGACAAAGGATTTCTTATCTTCAAACACAGAAGATGTGATGAAGAGTTTCGGTGGCATTACAGCAATTGGCATTGGACTTGCTGACTGGGCAGAACTTTCTCTCGCCATAGATGGAGTTGCAACAAGTTTTACAAACAGATATACAGGGGTGGACGATTTTTATCAGACCTTTGGTGACCTTGAGGCCGGGTTAAAATTTGGTTATATGTCCGATGCGGGGCTTGGAATAGGCGTTGATGGCTTTGTGCGATTTCTTACGAATATTAATAAGGTGGGCTATCAGTTTGATGCCACAAGTTTTGGCGGACGTCTGCTATGGACACTTGACCTTGATGCAGCAAAAAATGTTCCATTGCGATTTCATTTTAACATAGGGTTTTACAAGGATCATTCGGACCGGCTTACGCTCCCCAATAGGGTTGAACCAGATGAGGCATACGCCATCGGGTTTCCATACGAGAGTGTGGAGGAATTTGCTGGCAGGATTCTGCACGATGACCAGGTTCTTGGTGCTGTTGCCCTTGAGATTCCAGTGGATGAGATTACTGCCTATGTTGAATATACCACGAGACAGATCCTTGATACGAATAACAACAATGAACCATCATTAAGTTATAACAAAAGTCCCCAGGTTATCACCCCGGGACTCAGGTTTACTCCCGTGCGCGGGCTGGCAATTGATCTTGCCTGCGATCTGGGACTGAGCAAGCCCGCCAATCTTGGCTTGCAGGTAAAAGATACGGGTGAGACGAAGTTTAAAAATGTAAGGGGGGCTGTTCCCCAGTGGAATGCTATTGTGGGTTTTTCATATTCCTTCCTTCCTGGTGCAGCAATCCAGATTGTGAAAGAGGTTGCGCCTCCACCAAGCAAAGGTAAGGTTACAGGAGTGGTTATGGATGCGGATACTCAGATGGCAATAGGCGAAGCAATTATTGAGATGAAGGGCACAGGACTGACAAATCTTTCCACAGACCCTGAGACCGGAATGTACACCACTCCGGAGTTACCCGGCGGTGAGGTTGAACTTATTGTAAGGAAAGAAGGATATCAACAGCAGAGTGCAAAGGTTAATGTTTTGATAGGACAGACAGTTACGCATGACTTCAAACTCAAGAAGGAAGTGAAGGTTGGGGCAATTTATGGCAGGGTAACAGACCTTGCAGGAAAGCCACTGGCAGCAGTCATAACATTGAATGTTCCCACTATTTCCCCTGGCGCCTCAAAGATTGAAACAGGTGAGTACTTTATGAAGATCCCACCGGGTGAGTATCAGGTCACCGCAACTGTACAGGGATTTAAATCAGTAACAAAGCCAGCATCAGTAAAGCATGGATTCAAGACGCGGATTGACTTTGTCCTTGAGCCTGAAGCAGCGCCTCCACCACCTCCACCCCCTCTACCTGTGCCAATTGAGAAGAAACCAAAGGTATATATTGAAAAGGAGAAGATAGTAATTACAGAGACAATACATTTTGAAACAGGGAAGGCAGTAATTCTTCCAATATCATATTCAATCCTTAATGCGGTAGCAGAGGTCCTGAAACAGAACCCCAGCATAAAGGTGAGGATAGAAGGCCATACTGACAGCATTGGTTCAGATGAATTTAATATGCGACTTTCCCAGGCGAGAGCGGATTCTGTAATGAAATACCTCATCAGTCAGGGTATTGACCCGGCCAGGTTGGAAGCAAAGGGCTATGGAGAAACCCTGCCAATTGCTGACAATGCTACCCCGGAAGGACGAGCAAGGAACAGAAGGGTTGAATTTACCATAATAGCGCAGTAACTGGGAGGGCGGGTTGACCCCGCCCTTCTTCCAATTTGAATTTGCATTATCCCTGAGGAATGTTGTATACTTAACAATCATGGATAATAAACTGAAGGCGCTCAGAGCGAAGGTGGACCGGCTGGATGAGGAGATCCTCTCCCTTTTGCTGAAACGGATTGAACTTGTAAAAAAGATCGGTCAGGTGAAAACAGCCAATGAGATGCCTGTATTTGATCCCATAAGAGAGACGGAAATACTATCCCGTCTCAAGAAACTTAGCCTCGGGAAGATTCCAGATGATAAACTGGAACTACTGTTTAAAGAGATCTTTTCGTTATCTCGCTCATACGAGAAGCAGATCAAAGTAGCCTATCTTGGACCAATGGGAAGTTTTACCGAACTTGCTACTGTTGAGTATTTTGGTAGTTCCTGTAATTTTGTTTCAGCGAGGAAAATTCAGGATGTCTTTGAACTTACCGATAAGAGGGAATGTGACTTTGGTGTTGTGCCTGTGGAAAATTCATTAGAGGGTGCAATTGGTCTTACGCTTGATTTGTTGATTGACTCAAATGTCAAGATATGCGGTGAGATTTACCGTGAAATTACCCATAATTTATTAAGTTTAAATGACGATATCAAGAATTTAAAACGGCTCTATTCACATCCACAGGCGCTAGCACAATGCAAAACCTATATTGAAAAGAATCTTCCAGAAATTGAAATAATTGAGGTGGAGAGCACCTCCGAGTCAGCCAGGCTTGCATCAAAGGATGTTGAATCAGCTGCAATTGCAAGCACCAGGGCTGCTGAACTTTATGGACTGAAGGTTCTGAGATCCAGGATAGAAGATAGCACCAACAACTATACGAGATTTATTGTTATTGGAAAAACAGATAATTCTCCCAGCGGTAACGATAAAACATCAATAATTATATCTGTAAAGGATGAGGCAGGAGCTCTCCACAGGGCATTGAATTCCTTTGCCCGGTATGGAATCAATCTCTGTAAGATAGAATCGCGGCCCATGAAAAAGAGGCCCTGGGAATATATCTTTTTTATTGATTTTGATGGACATCTGAATAACAAAATAGTAAAGAGGGCTTTGTCTGAGTTGAGCAAGGTCTGCCTGTTTTTGAAGATCCTTGGCTCCTATCCAAAGGTAAGATGAAAAACGAACTGAGTTCAGTTGTGAAAGAGATGGTTCTTCCGCAATTGTTAAACATTGCTCCCTATCCAGCTGGCAAACCCATCCAGGAGTTAGAAAGAGAGACGGGACTTAAAAATATTATAAAGATGGCGTCCAACGAGAATCCCTTTGGTCCATCACCCATGGCAATAAGGGCATTAAATCAGGAACTGGCAAACATCTTCCGGTATCCGGATGGAAACTGTTTTGAACTGAAAAAGAAATTATCGGAAAAATTTAATCTTAAGCCAGAAAATTTCATCATTGGCAATGGTTCAAATGAAATTATAGAATTATTAATTCGCGCCTTTGTCCGGCCGGGTGAGGAAGTGATTATGGGAGATCCTTCATTTATCGTTTACAGGACCGCCACAGTTATCACCGGCGGTAAGCCCGTGTTTGTTAAACTTGAGAATTTTGAATATAATCTGGAAAAAATGCGACTCGCAATCAACAATAAGACAAAAATGGTGATTATAGATAATCCGAATAACCCCACCGGTGTTATTGTGAGAAAGCGAGAACTGGATATATTTGTAAGTAGCTTACCGGAGAGGGTTATACTGGTTCTTGATGAAGCATACAGGGAGTTTGTTCAGGATGAGGGTTATCCAGGCGAACTTGATTATATATCCTGTGGAAAGCCTGTGGTAGTGTTGAGGACATTTTCAAAAGCCTATGGACTTGCTGGCTTGAGAATTGGCTACGGGATAACTGATGAGTCCATTACCGATTGTCTTAACCGGTTAAGACAGCCCTTTAATGTAAATTTTGCCGCGCAGGTTGCAGCAGTGGCTGCTCTTGATGATGTTGAACACATAAAGAGGACAGTAGAAAATAATAAGAATGGCATGAATTTTATTATAAAAAATATGACCGCTATGGGGCTCAGGTGCATTCCGAGCCACTCAAATTTTATCCTTGTGGAACTTCCAATGGATGCTGACTTAATGTATAAAGAGATGTTAAAGAGAGGCATTATTCTGCGCTCCATGAAAGGTTACGGGCTTACAAATTATATACGAATAACGATTGGTTTGCCCGAGGACAATGAGAGGGTAGTGAGAGAATTTAGATCAATACTGAGGAAATAGATGCTATCCTTCCACCAGATTACAATCATCGGCGTGGGTCACATAGGTGGGTCAATAGGCCTGGCGCTGAAAAAGAGAAAATTTAAAGGAAAGATAGTTGGGGTAGGCAGGACAGAAAAAAATTTGAGTATTGCAAGAAAACGCGGTTGTATAGACGAAATTGATTCTGAGAATCTAATAAAGACAGCTGAGTCTGACCTGATTGTTCTTTGTACTCCTGTTAAGAGTTTTGGATTCTGGTTTAGAAAAATTAAGGAGATTTTAAAAAAAGATATGTTAATAACTGATGCTGGAAGCGTTAAAGAGGTTCCCATTTCTGAAGCAAAAAAGGCAGGTATCGGTGAGAATTATGTACCTGCCCATCCAATTGCAGGGAAGGAGACATCTGGCGCTATATCTGCTGATGGAGACCTCTTCAGGGACAGGATCTGTATAATAACCCCTCTCTCAAAGAGGAGTGATCCTTTTGTAAAAAGAACAGAGAAATTCTGGAGATTTATTGGATGTAAGGTTGTTACCATGAGTCCATCAATACACGATCTTCTCCTTGCCTACACGAGTCATCTCCCTCACCTCCTTGCCTATGCGGTGGCAGGATTAATTGGGAAACATTACAATGGGAAGGATATAATCTTCGGTGGTGGATTGAGGGATTTCACAAGAATTGCGGGAAGTTCACCTGAGATGTGGCATGATATATTCCTGGAGAATAGAAAAAATATATTAAAGGCAATTAGAGATGTGGAAAAGGAAATTGACAAAATTGAATCGTATATTAAAAATGAAAATTCAAAACAATTATTTGATTATCTCTTAAGGTCAAAAAATTTCAGGGATAAGCTGATAGCTAATAATGTCTCAACTAAAAGTAAATAAAGTTGAAGGAATAAAGACGATACTTGAATTCCCGGGGGACAAATCAATTTCCCACAGGGCATTAATTTTATCCTCCATTGCGGGAGGAAAATCAAGGATCATAAATCTGTCAACAGGAAATGATGTTCAGCGCACTGCTGATGCCCTGAGATTAATGGGAATTGAAATTACTTCAGGCAATGAGACAATGGTGGAAGGAAAGGGAATGTTCGGATTAGAGGAGCCAGAAGATGTGATTAATGCCGGGAATTCTGGTACAACAGCAAGATTACTCTGTGGACTTCTTGCGCCGCAGAATTTCTTCTCCGTTATTACCGGCGATGAATCGTTGAGACAGAGACCAATGAAGCGTGTTGTCCTCCCCCTTTGTGAAATGGGGGCAGAAATATATGGAAGAGAGAAGTCATCATTACTTCCATTATGTATAAAGGGAGGTAATTTAAAGGGGACAAAACTTAAAATCAATGTTGCCAGTGCGCAGGTGAAGTCCGCTCTTCTCCTCGCAGGACTCTATGCAGAGGGAAGGACAGAAATTACCGAGCCGGCAGAGAGCAGGGACCACACAGAGAGGATGCTCAAACTTATGGGCGCGAAAGTTCAAAGAGAAGAAAACGTTGTGTCTATAACTCATTGTGACAAACTGATGCCCATTGATATATCTGTTCCAGGAGATATCTCCTCTGCCGCCTTTTTTATTGTTGCAGGCACAATTGTGAAGGGCTCTGAGATTATAATAGAAAACATTGGTTTAAATCCGTTAAGAACGGGCATAATAGATGTTTTAAAAAGAATGGGAGCCGAGATTGAAATTTTAGAAAGAAAAGAGGAATATGAACCAGTTGGGACTATAAGGGTAAAATATTCTCCAATTCATGGAACCACAATTCAGGGCGCTGAAATTCCAAAGGTGATTGATGAAATCCCGGTTCTTGCTGTTGCAGGGGCACTTGCTGAGGGAGAGACAGTTATAAGGAATGCCGGCGAGCTGCGGAAGAAGGAGAGCGACAGAATCAGGGCCATCTGCACGGAACTGAGAAAGATGGGAGTGAAGATAGAGGAACTTGAGGATGGAATGATAATAAAAGGCGGAGGATTGAAGGGAGCTCAACTGGATTGTCACAGAGATCACAGAATCGGAATGGCGCTTGCAATTGCCGGCCTCGTTGCAGATGGAGAGACAACAATCAATGGCGCGGAGTGGATGGATATCTCATTCCCGGAGTTCAAGGATTATCTGAATAAAGTGACAGCAGACAGGTAATATTCAAAAGGAAGCGCAGTTTTTTCCAGTGATAGCCCTGACTCCTGTTTGATTTCCCGTAAGAAATATTATATTCTTGAGATATGGGACGCTGTAAGGTTTGCAACAGGGAGGCGAGGGGAATAAGTAATGAGATTGGTATCTGTGCCGATTGTATAAAGAATTCCTTTGAAAAAGCGGAATATCATATTGTAAAGGTTCATACCATATCAAGGAAATTTTTTCAACTCCCTGAGTCCGTGCCCTTGAGTAAGGGAGGAAAGAGATGCATAAATTGTGTAAACAGGTGTGTCCTTCTTCATGGTGAGAGGGGTTTCTGCGGGGTGCGAACTAATCGCAATGGAGATATTAATGGCAATGAGAGAGGCAATTATGAATGGTACTACGATTTACTTCCTACAAATTGTGTTGCTGATTGGGTCTGCCCGGGCGGCACTGGCGCGGGGTATCCGCGATACGCACATTGTTCTGGTCCGGAATATGGGTACAGAAACCTTGCGGTATTTATGAACAGCTGCAATTTTAATTGTCTCTTCTGTCAGAACTGGCATTTCAGAGAGAAATCAAATAGGGGATCATACTATGATGTAAATCATCTATCAACTTTAATCACTCCGGAGACCTCATGTGTATGCTTCTTCGGGGGAGATCCGACGCCGCAGATCGGATTTATCATAAAATCAGTTGAAAAAATGTTATTAAAGAATAACAGGATTTTGAGAATCTGTTTTGAGACCAATGGCAGTATGTCTGAAAGAGATCTTGATAGAATAATAGAATTATCTCTTCAAACCGGGGGAATTATTAAATTTGATTTAAAGGCATGGAACAAAAATTTACACAGAGCCCTTTGTGGTGTATCAAATTCACAGACATTGAGGAATTTTAAGAAAGCTGCAAAATATATACATAAACGCTCTGAATTCCCGCTCTTGGTAGCGAGCACATTGCTCGTGCCCGGATATGTTGATGCTGATGAAATTCGTGAAATTGCTCAATTTATCGCTTCAATTGATCCCGCGATCCCTTATACGCTCCTCGCCTTCCACCCAATGTTCTTTATGGATGACCTTCCAGTGACCTCTAAAAAACATGCGGAGAGATGTTATGAAGTTGCAATAAGCGCAGGGCTTAAAAGGGTTAAGGTGGGAAATCTTCATCTCCTTGGCAATGAAGAATATTAAATATGAAGTCAAGTAGGAAATTAGATGTATTGTTCCTTAATCAGGAAGATGTAAAAAGAGTATTAACTATAGATGATGCCATTGAAAGGGTAAAGATTGCATTTAAGATGCACGCTGAGAAAAAGGTTCAGATGCCACCCAAGATCTATTTAAATTACACTAAGTTTAATGGTGACCTTCGTGCGATGCCTGCCTACATTGAGCCAATGAATGCATCAGGAGTAAAGATTGTTAATGTTCACACCAGGAACAAGGAGAAAAATTTGCCCACGGTTATGGCGGTGTTTGTTTTGGTAAGCCCTGAAACAGGGGCTCCTCTTGCTATTATGGATGCTACTTATATTACTGATCTGAGAACAGGGGCTGCGGGTGCTGTTGCCACAAGAATTCTTGCCCGTAAGGACTCACGTGTTCTGGGACTCGTTGGTGCGGGGAAACAGGCGGAGTTGCAACTCCTTGCCATCTCAAGGGTTTTCCCGCTTTCCGTTGTGAAGGTGTGCGGAAAGACCGCGAGAGAGGGTATTGAATTTTCTAATAAGATGCAAAAAGTTGTAGATTTGGAAATAAGACCTGCTGATATAAAAGATCTTTGTGATGCAGATATTATCTCAACTACAACGCCAGTGAGGAAACCTATTGTTAAGGACGAATGGATTAGGGAGGGAACTCACATCAACGCAATAGGCGCCGATGCACCCGGGAAGCAAGAACTGGATGTGAATATATTAAAGAGAGCGAGAATATTTGTTGATGATATGGAACAGGCAACACATTCCGGTGAGGTCAATGTTGGGCTTTCAACCGGGCAATTAAAACCTGACGACATTTGCGGCGAGATCGGAGAGGTCATCATCGGTAAAAAGAAGGGCAGGATATCCAGGAATGACATTACGATCTTTGATTCCACTGGACTCGCGATTCAGGATGTCGCACTGGCAGATTTTGTCTTTAAAAGAGCATTAAAAAATGGCATTGGCAAGAAACTCAATCTATTTTGAGGAGTTTCAGTAATTATTTTCCTTGCAAGATGGGATAAATTATGTTAATTAAATCTAATTAAAATATGGACAAATATATACCAGAAAAAATTGAAAAGAAGTGGCAGGATTACTGGGAATCAAAGAGACTATTTGTAGTTAAGGAAGAGAAGGAGCGGCCCAAATATTATTGTCTTGAAATGTTCCCCTACCCATCAGGAAAGATTCACATGGGACATGTCAGGAATTACACAATAGGTGATGTCATAGCCAGATATAAGAGGATGCGAGGGTTTGAGGTTCTTCATCCAATCGGCTGGGATGCCTTTGGATTGCCGGCAGAGAATGCAGCCATTGAACACAACACTCATCCTGCAAAGTGGACTTACAGCAACATTGAGTATATGAAGAATCAGTTAAAAAGGCTCGGGCTGAGTTATGACTGGACGAGAGAAATTACCACATGCCGTCCGGAATATTATAAATGGGAGCAATGGATTTTTATTAAAATGCTTGAGAGGGGGCTTGCATACAGGAAGAAGTCCTTTGTGAACTGGTGCCCTAAATGTAATACGGTTCTCGCAAATGAACAGGTGATTGATGGGGCATGCTGGCGATGTGAATCTACTGTAGTGCTGAAGGAGTTAACTCAGTGGTTTTTTAAGATCACCGAATATGCTGAGGAGTTACTGGAATGGTGTGACAGGCTGAAGGGGTGGCCCGAGAGGGTCATATCAATGCAAAAGAACTGGATTGGAAGGAGTGAGGGAGCTGAAATTGACTTTCCCATTGATGGGATGGAAGGCAAACTTTCTGTCTTCACCACCAGGCCCGATACGCTTTACGGTGTCACCTTTGTAAGCATTGCACCGGAACACAAGATTCTTGAAGTGCTCTGTAAGGGGACAGAGCAGGAGGAGGCGGTCAAAAAATTCATTGCTGAAATACTGAGCAGGGATACGAGGTCGCGGTCCATAACTCAGAGTAAAAAGGGTGTTTTTACCGGCAGGTATTGTATTAATCCAGTTAATGGCAGGCGCATTCCGATTTATGTCGCTGAGTATGTGCTTATGGAGTACGGCACCGGAATTGTAATGGGAGTACCGGCCCATGACCAGCGTGATTTTGAGTTTGCAAAAGAAAATAATCTGCCCATTATTGTTGTAATTAATCCGCCGGGAAAGAATCTTAATCCTGCGGAGATGAAGGAGGCATATACAGAACCAGGAATAATGATCAACTCTTCTGAATTTGATAATTTACACAGCGAGGAGGGAAAGATTAAGATTGTTGAGAAATTAATGAAAATTGGTATGGGTAGAAAGAAGGTAACTTATAAATTGAAGGACTGGGGTATTTCAAGACAGCGCTACTGGGGTGCGCCCATTCCTGTAATTTATTGCGATAGATGTGGTATGCTTCCGGTGAATGAAAAGGACCTGCCGGTTGTTTTGCCAGAGGATGTTGATCTTTCGCCGGGCGAATCACCTTTGAAGAAAAACGAAAATTTTTATAAAACTAAATGTTATAAATGTGGCTCTCCTGCCCTGCGGGAGACAGATACAATGGACACCTTTGTGGAGTCCTCATGGTATTTTATTCGCTATGTGTCCCCCGATTACAAACGCGGTCTGGTGAATTCTAAAAAATCAGAGTACTGGTTACCAGTGGACCAGTATATTGGAGGAATAGAACATGCCATCCTTCACCTGCTTTATGCGAGATTCTATACGAAAGTTTTGAGAGATCTTGGTATTATTTCATTAGATGAACCATTTGTGAACTTATTGACTCAGGGTATGGTAATCAAAGATGGTGCAAAAATGAGCAAGTCCAAAGGCAATGTTGTAGACCCGGATGATATGATAAAAAAATATGGTGCTGATACGACACGATTGTTTATCCTTTTTGCTGCCCCTCCGGAGAGGGACCTTGAATGGAGTGATAAGGGTGTTGAGGGATCTTACAGGTTTCTCAACAGGGTCTGGCGACTGATAAATGATTTAATTCCCGTGATAAAAAAGGATAAGAAGTTGGACCATTACGCAAATATCAATGGAATTAATAAGGAAATTTTGAAAAGGACTCATATTACAATCAAAAGGGTTACTGATGATATTGAAAATGGCTTTCATTTTAATACCGCAATAAGTTCTATGATGGAATTTGTCAATTATCTTTCAGGGATTGATGTTTCCACAAGGAAGGATGACAGAGAGTTCAGGGCTGTTTTAAGGGAAGCAGTTGAGAAGTTTCTAATATTGCTTTCGCCATTTACCCCACATATTGCAGAGGAACTATGGGAGCGGTTAGGTAATAGAAAGAGTATACTCAAAGAAGACTGGCCCCGCTGGGACAGTGCATTAATAAAGGAGGATGAGATTGAGGTTGTTCTGCAGATAAACGGGAGGGTGAGGAGCAAACTCATTGTCAATGCAAATATTACTGAAGATGAGTTGAAGAAGAAGGCAATAGAGAATGAACGAATAAAAGAATATATAGGTAATAGAAATATAAAAAAAATAATTGTAGTTCCTGGACGGTTGGTAAATATTGTTTTATAGATTTATCTTGATATTTTTATTCCTTTCCTCAGGGTGTGGGTATCATTTCAGAAGGGGCGAAAGTCCCTATCATGATATAAAGAATATCTTTATAGAAGTTGTCAGGAATAACACAAAGGAGACAGGGATAGAAAAATATTTTACATCATCACTTTATGATGAGTTTACAAAATCCAGAATTTTTTCCCTTGTTCCAAGGGAAGATGCAGATGCAGTTCTTGAAACCACATTAGTCTCATATTCCGTAGGTCCAGTATTTTTTAATCCAGAAGGGCAAGCCATTGAATACAGGGTTTATGTGGTACTCCGTGCTATTTTGCGAAATAAAAATGGCTTGATTATATTTGATAGCGGTGAAATATCAAAGGAGGACAATTATTTCGTAACAGAAGGGAATGTCCTTGATATGAAGAGAAACGAGTATGAAGCAGTTGATGTTATTGCAAAAAATACAGCAGAGGAGATACATGACCTCATAACGGATGGGTGGAATGAATAAAAGAGAATTATTGAAGCAACTTGAAAGAGGTAAGATACAGCCAGTTTATCTTTTCACCGGAGAGCCATATTTAGTAACCATTGCCATTGAAAAGGTCAGGGAAAAGATATTTCCAGATAAAGGCGCATCAGGTATTGAAATTTTTTATTCAGATGAATGCGAGATAGATGAAGTTATCAAAAGCATAAAAAATATCTCCCTCTTCAGTGATAAAAAGATGATAATAATAAAAAGAGCAGAAGCCCTTACAAAGGATAAGATTGAAGCAATACTGCCATTTGTTGAGAATCCCCCCGTGAATACTTTTATAATTTTTGTGGCATCCAGCGAAATGAAGAACAGGTCCTTAAGTGAGGTCATTGCTGAGAAATATAACTCCGTGGTAAGTTTTCCAGAATACAAAAAGGTAAATGAATTGAGGGACTTTATTATGGAGGAACTGGAAGAGGCGGGGCTCAGGATAGATTATGATGCGGTTAATCTCATGATAGAATTGAGCGGAGGTTCACTTTTTAACATAAAAAATGAGATTGAGAAGTTAAAGATCAGTTGTAAAGATAAGAAAAATATCTCTACCGAAGATGTTGAGGAAAACATTTTTGCTGATATCAAGGATGATTTCTTGGGCATCCTGAATGGAATATGTGAAAGGGATGCTCTCCTTGCCATGAAGAGTTTCCGGAGCGTTGTGAAGAAGGATTATGACTATCTGAGTGTGATGAGTTCAATGGCAACATATATACTGGGGCTGTATATCATCAGACGATTGATGGAAAGCGGGTTAAGTGAAGAGGAAATTTTTATGCAGTCTGGTGAAAGAAACAGGTTCTCCTTCAACAGAAAATATCAGGGCGCTAAGAACTATACTGCAGATGAGTTATACAATGCTCTTAAAAGAATATCAGAAATTGATATTTTATTAAAATCATCCGCAATAAGTAAATCGGTACTATTTGATGATTTTTTTCTCTCTTTCTGCAGAAAAAGAGGAACTAATTTTTCGCAGGGATGAATGTTTTGTTCAGGAGAGTAACAAGGCGTGAAATTCTTCTTGATGCATTATTTCTGTGCAGGACCTTCTGCGTTACTGCCTTGTCAAGATATTTCACTGCCTTTGCCACTGCTTCTCTTGCTTCTTTTTCTTTTCTACTTTTAATTAATTCTCTCGCTGTTTTGACAAGTTCTTTTATATTTCTTTTTACTCTGAGATTATATACACGTTTTCTCTCACTACTTCTATGTGCCTTTTCCGCCGAACCGTGTCTAGCCATATACTGTCCTCCTGAAAAATTAATTTTAAATTTTAAAATAAATTGATTATCATGTCAATAGAATAATGGATTATAGAGAAACAAATAAAAAAATAACTTACCACGCGGGGGTATTAAGTTTTCTCACTGCAATAAGCAGGATACTCGGGCTTTCGAGGGAGATTATAATCGCCTATCTCTTCGGGGCAGGAACAGCAACGGATGCATTCTTTGTTGCCTTCAGATTGCCCAATCTTTTGAGACGGCTCTTTGCAGAAGGTTCAATAACAATCTCTTTCATCCCGATTTTTGCCGGCTATTTACGCAAAGAGGGTGAAGATTCAGCAAAGCGCTTTGCAAGTTCTGCCTTTACAGTTATTTCTATAACTCTCATAATTGTAACGCTCCTCGGAATAATATTTGCTGATGGATTTGTCTTTCTGATTGCTCCTGGTTTTTTTAAAAATCCCGAAAAGTTTGCCCTTACTGTAAGATTGACACAGATAATGTTCCCCTTTATATTCTCCATCGGTCTTGTTGCCCTATTCGCTGGAATACTCAATACCTATAATCATTTTATAACACCTGCACTTTCACCAATCTTTTTGAATCTGTCAATTATTGCCACAACCTTCATTCTTTATTCTTCTTTCCAGGAACCAATCTATTCTCTTGCAGTGGGTGTTTTGATTGGCAGTTTTGTGCAATTAGTTGTCCAAATCCCGCCGTTATTGAAACGAGGTTATAGATTTAAGTTGTTGATTAAACCAGTTCATCCCGGCCTCAGGGAGGCGGGCCGTCTCTTTGTCCCCGCAGTTTTTGGGGCTGCTGTCTATCAGATAAACCTCCTTGTAACAACATTTCTTGCATCATTTCTTTCTGAAGGCAGTGTGGCATTTCTATGGTATGCAGGAAGATTTTTTGAACTTCCACTGGGTATATTTGCTGTCTCCGTTGCTGTTGTCTCATTGCCAAATCTATCATTTCTTGCTTCTGAAAATAGAATGGATGAATTTAAGAAATCCTTAAATTATGGGCTTGCATTGACATTCTTTATCACAATACCAGCTATGCTGGGGTTAATGATCTTTGTTGAACCCATCATAAGAATTTTTTATGAGGTTGGTAGATTTACAAGTAGAGATACCCTTAATACTGCCTCTGCCTTATTTTATTATGCTCCGGGACTGTGGGCTGTGGGTGGCTCAAGGATTATTGTTCAGGCTTTTTATTCATTAAAGGATACAAAGACACCTGTAAAGATTGCGGCAGTTACATTTGTTTTGAATTTACTCTTCAGTATCTTTCTCATGATGCCAATGAAGCATAATGGCCTTGCATTGGCGACAACCCTCGCGTCAATTGCTAATCTCTGTCTGCTTCTTATTCTCCTCCGGAGAAAGGTTGGGCCCCTTGGATTCAGTAGCCTCCTGATATCAATGATAAAAACATTTGTTGCTTCAGGAGTTATGGCAATGTTCCTCTATTATTTTGAGCGAACTTTTTTGCAGACAAATTATCACCGATTACTATCAGCAGGCATTCTTCTGGGATTGATATTCTTCGGCATTTTTATCTTTTCTATAGTTGCTTATCTTCTTAAGAGCGATGAATTAAAAACCGTAGTGGAGACATATTTCAGGAAGAGGAAAACTAGTATACAATAATCCCTGCATATCCCACCACCTGAGAATAGTCTCCGGTGGTATCTCCTGATGTCTGGTAGTGGATCAACTCTGCCTTTTTTGCTCCCAGTTCTTTCGCAGCGCAAAGCATGGTTACAGCAGGAATCACCCCGCACATACTTATCCTGTGTTCAATTACTGTATTGTAAAGCCCTTTAGGTGATAACTTCAGAATTTCATCAATAGCAAGTTTATCCTTTTCCTGGGCGACTCTCTGTGGCTCATAATGGCTCATATCCGAACTCGCAACTATAAGTATATCTTCCCCTGATTTTTTTATGGTGTCACTGATTGACTTTCCCAGTTCATTGCAGAAATTAAAATTATTATGGGCAAGACAGATGGGGACTAATTTAAAATTTTTATTCTTGTAATAGAGAAAAGGAATCTGCACCTCAAGAGAGTGTTCCCGGGAGTGGGCAGTTGAGTCCTCCTCAAGATATTTGCAATTCTCAAGGAGGGCTGATGCAATTCTTGAATTAATTTCAATTTCTGCTCCAGGAATCTGCCACTTACCCGAGCAAACAATGGCTGCATCGGAGCCAATACCAGTATGGTTAGGTCCAATTACAATTACGGTTCCCGGGACCCTGATTGCGGAGAATGTCTTCCCTGCAACAGCACCAGAATACATATACCCTGCGTGGGGTGAAATAATCCCGATTACACTTTTTTCTGCTGTGGTGGATGTTGTATAATTCCTGACATCCTCAAAGAGTTCTGTTGCCTCCGAGGGATAAAAGTACCCTGCCACCGCTGGCTTTCTAAGCATGGTGAACCTCTATAATTATTTTATCACAGATTCTTATCTGGTTCAATAACCAGCAATGTTTCCTGGGGGTTTACGTCATCTCCAATTTTAACATAGATTTTCTTTACAGTCCCGCTTATAGGAGAATGAACTTCATTTTCAAGTTTCATTGCCTCAATAATTAATAGAACATCCCCTTCTTTTACATGCTGCCCTTCCTGGACTTTGATTCCTCTGATTTTTCCTGGAATTGGGGTTGTAATATCTCCAATTTTTTTCGCCTTGGGCCTTATGCCTTCAATCTTTGCTGGTGGAATAATCTGTCCCTCAGGTGCTGTAACCACCTCCATCAATGATTCAACAAGGACCTCTTCAAGTTTGTTGTTCACCTTGATGAAGAACGGTCTGGGACCCTCTCCCTTTGGTCCCACGCCGGCAATTTTAACATGATATGAATCACCATGAAGTTTAATTACGAATTCAGATGATGCAATCTTTGGAAGGGGATGAACCTCTTCGCTGGATGTGTCCTCAATATCAACGGGTTTTAATTTACCCTGTTCTCGCAGTTCAAAAAACTCCAGCGCTATATTTGGAAACAGGGCGTATGATAAAACGTCCTCAACGCTTTTTGCCTTATTGCCAATCTCCTTTGTGGCTTTTTCAAGTTCCGGCTCAAGCAAATCAGCAGGCCTGACCCTGATTATTTCATCCTTTTTAATTGCCTTCCTGAGCAGTTCTCTGTTAATTTTTCCAGGCGGAGTCCCGTAGGCACCTCTAAGATAATTCTTTGTCTCCGTTGTTATGACCTTGTATCGTTCACCGGTTAAAACATTCAGTGTCGCCTGTGTTCCTACAATCTGGCTTGTTGGAGTTACAAGCGGAGGGTAGCCCAGGTCCCGGCGAACATTTGGGACCTCCATAAGGACTTTCTTAATCAAATGTAATGAGTCCTGCTCCTTGAGCTGATTCGCAAGGTTTGAGAGCATTCCCCCTGGAATCTGCCATACAATAACGCCTGTGTCTATATTGGTTAAATCGGACTTAAATTTCTTATACTTTTTTACAGTTTCTCTAAAATAATCTGCTATTTCACCCAGAAGTTCAAGATTAAGCCCTGTATCATATTCAGTATCCTGTAATGAGGCAACTATACTTTCAGTTGGAGCGTGGGATGAGCCAGACGCAAGGGGCGAGATGGCAGTATCAATCATGTCAACACCTGCTTCTATTGCCTTCAGAAGGTTCATGCTCGCAAATCCGCCTGTATCATGGGTATGGAGATGTAAAGGGACTTTTACATTTTCCTTTATCTTTTTTACAAGATTATATGTTACAAATGGTGTGAGCAGTCCTGCCATATCCTTAATACATAAGGAATCACATCCCATATCCTCCATTTTTTTTGCCAGTTCAACAAAATACTCTATTGAATGGACAGGACTTATTGTATATGCAATGGCTAACTGAACATGGACGCCCAGTCGTTTAGCAACCTTTGTTGAGGTCTTGAGGTTTCTCAGGTCATTGAGGGCATCAAAAATCCTGATTATATCAATGCCATTGGCTACAGCGCGCTCAATAAATTTTTCAACGACATCGTCAGGATAATGCCTGTAACCCACCAGATTCTGTCCCCTCAGAAGCATCTGAAGTTTTGTATTGGGAAGCGCCTTTTTAAGTGCCTTCAATCGCTCCCAGGGGTCTTCCCTTAGATATCTCAAACAGGTGTCAAATGTGGCTCCACCCCACATTTCTACAGACCAGTAACCAACCCTATCAATCTTTTCACAGATAGGTAACATGTCCTCTGTTCTCAGTCGCGTTGCAAGGAGGCACTGATGTGCATCCCTGAATGCTGTCTCTGTTATCATGATCTTTTTTGTCTTTTTGGTTTCCTTTTGCATACACCTTCCCATTCAATAATGATTTCAGTAATTTTTATAGACCCTCATGGAATCCAATTGCAGCGCTTATCACCGCTACAATGTCCTCAGGTGCTGGTGCCTCTGAATACTCAAAAAGTTCAGGGTGGGAGTCAATAAATGTGGTATCAAAGTTTCCATTAATAAAATCAGGATGCCTTGCTATCTCAAGCAGGAACGGGAGCGTCGTCTTTACTCCGCGAATTACATACTCTTCCAGAGCCCTCCGCATTCTTGACACTGCTTCCCTCCATGTCCTGCCTTTGACTGTAAGTTTAGCAAGGAGGGAATCGTAAAATTCAGGCACCACGTAATCCTTGTATATTGCGCCATCAATACGGACGCCTATTCCACCGGGCGAATAATATGCAGTGATTCTGCCGCTGTTGGGAAGAAATCCATTCTTTGGATCCTCTGCATTTATCCTTGACTGTATTGCATATCCTGTGAAGAATATCTCGGACTGTCTTACAGAAAGTTTCTCTCCCTCAGCGATTCTTATCTGCTCCTGCACAATATCAAATCCAGTGATTTCCTCCGTAACTGGGTGTTCCACCTGAAGCCGTGTGTTTACCTCCATAAGATAAAAATTCAACCTATCATCAACGAGAAATTCGACTGTGCATGCATTTTCATAATTCGCCTTTTTCACAAGTTCTATTGCACACTCAGCCATTTCTTTCCGTTTTTTTTCAGTAAGAATCAGAGAGGGGGCGATCTCAATAATTTTCTGATGCCTTCGCTGTATGGAACAATCTCTCTCCCCAAGATGAATAACATTCCCTTTGCTGTCCGCCATAATCTGAATTTCAATATGGTGGGGCCTTTCAAGATATTTTTCAATAAATATCCTTGGGTCTGCGAAAAAATTCTCTGCTTCCATCTTTGCCAGGGCGAACTGTCTTTCCATCTGAGACGAACTTCTGACAATTCTCATTCCCCTGCCTCCGCCGCCACCGGCTGCCTTAAGCATAACAGGATAGGTAATTTTTTCTGCTTCTCTAATTGCCTCCTCACAGGATGAAACAGGACTCTCTGTATAGGGGAGGACCGGAATTCCTAATTTTTTAGCAAGATTCTTTGCTTCTAATTTATTGCTGAGTTTTGCCATGCTTTCACTTGTTGGTCCTATAAATTTTATTTTGTGGGACTCACATTCCTGCACAAAGGTGACATTCTCTGCAAGGAATCCATACCCTGGATGAACTGCATCGGCTCCTACTCTCCTTGCGATGTCAATTATAAGATATGGATTTAGGAATCCCTCAATTGGTCCCGGCCCTACAAGATATGCCTCATCTGCCTTTCTTATGTAAAGGGCAGTGGAGTCCTCCTCGGAATAGATGGCAACGCTCTTGATCCCGAGCTCCTTGCATGCCCTTATTATTCTTGAGGCAATCTCACCCCTGTTGGCTACCAGTATCTTCTTAAACATAAGATTATAATAATATCAGATTTAAGATTTTTTATGCAAGTGAAATCAACTCACGGAAGTAGAAAATCTTTTGGAGGTATTTAAAAAAGTAGATAAAGGTTTATATGAATTCTGCCACTTCGGATATTTTCTTCCTGAAGGGCTTTTTTGGATTTTCAGCTGGATAACCCACAGGAATTATTGCCACAGGTCGCAGGGAAGAGGGTAGTTTTAATATCTCTGAGACCTCTTTTTCGTCAAAAGCACCCACCCAGCAGGTTCCGAGCCCGAGGGAATGGGCGGATAATAAGATGTTCTGGATTGCTGCTGCTGTGGACTGGAGACAATAAAGATGGATTCCTCTTGAGCCGTAGGGCGAGGTTGCAATCATGTCCGCGCAGACAACGATTGCAACAGGCGCTTCACTGATGAAAAACTGCTCAAGGGCTGCCTTTGCCAGTCGGATGCGGATTTTCCTGTCGCGGATAACATAAAATTTCCATGGCTGAAGGTTGCCTTCGGAAGGGGCATAAATTGCTGATTCAAGAAGTTTATTTATAATTTCCTCCGGTATATTATCTTCCTTAAATTTCCTGATGCTTCTGCGGGATTTTATTATTGTTAAAATATCCATAATTATTAATTTTAGCATCAGAATCTCATATAATCCACTTCCAAAAAACCTTGACAGTTAATCTACTTAAGGAATAGAATAAGAATAAGATAATTATAAAGGAGGTGAAGAGAGATGAAAAGGGTAGTGAAGAGCGGATTGGTTTTAGGAGCGATATTAGGAGTTATTGCCCTCCTGGGGCTGGGTTCAAAGGCGGTCAGTGAAATCAACAAGGGTGCCGCAACCATAACCATAGATGTCATCAAGAAGACGCAGGCGCCGGTCCTCTTTGAACACAAGAAGCATCAGGAGAGAGCAGGTGACAAGTGCATAACCTGTCATCATTCAGAGAAAGAGGGCGAACAGCCAAAGGCATGCAGGGAATGTCACAACAAGGAGGGTGCAAAGGTAGCGCTCAAGGATGCCTTCCACAAGTCATGCAAGGATTGCCATAAGAAGGAAAATCAAGCAGGCAAGAAGGCACCTGAGAAATGCAACGAGTGCCACAAGAAATGATGGTGATTCTATTTGACGAGACCTGAATTTACACATAATCATGAGGAGATGAGGGGCGGGGAGCGGTTTCTTCCCCGCCTTATTTTTTTTGAATTAACAAAGAGGTGCAACCTCAGATGTATTCATTGCAGGGCTGAGGCATACGAGAATTCTCAGGATGCTTTAACCCTTGAAGAAGTCAAGCGAATTCTTAAGGAGATCTCTGAAATCTCAAAGCCAATTATGATTCTCACAGGGGGTGAGCCCCTTTACAGAAAGGACATCTTTGAGATTGCAGAATACACTGTATCCCTCGGGATGCGCGCTGCCCTTGCTTCAAACGGAACCATGATTGATGAGGCAATGGCAAAAAGGATTGCCGGGGCAGGGGTTTCCAGAGTGAGTATAAGTTTAGATGGTGGAGAAGAAAAGACACACGATGATTTCAGGGGAATTCCTGGTTCCTTCAGAAAGGCAATAGATGGAATAAGAAATCTTCAGAAGGCAGGTGTGCAGACACAGATTAATTCCACCATTGCAAAGCATAATATCCATGAACTTGAGAAGATTCTCAACCTTGCTTTATCCCTTGGAGTCAATGCCCTCCATATCTTTATGTTAGTTCCAGTTGGCTGTGGCGTTCAGATCGCTGATAAGATGATGCTCACACCACAGGAATATGAGGATGCCCTCAACTGGTTCTATGAACAGTGGCGTGCCAATCAGGGACTTGAGTTCAAGGCAACCTGCGCACCACATTTTTACAGGATTTTGAATCAGCGGGGAAGACAGGATGGCATTCTTCTCCCTAAATCAAGTCACGGCATGTCAGCCATGACGAGGGGCTGTCTTGCTGGCTCTGCGGTCTGTTTCATATCTCATAGTGGGGAGGTTCAACCCTGCGGTTATCTCCCGATTATTGCCGGAAGATTGAAGGAACAGAGTTTTGGTGATGTCTGGAGGAATTCTGAGTGTTTTGCCAATCTTCGTGATCCATCAAAATTAACTGGAAAATGTGCAAGATGCGAATTCAAGAAATTATGCATGGGGTGCAGGGCACGGGCCTACTACGAGAAGGGCAATTACCTTGATGAAGAGCCATACTGCGTGTATGAGCCGCTGTATGACTTAAAGTAATATTGTCGTCTCATATAAAAATACCCAGCAAAAGCATATCACACGGCAATTTGAGGAATATTTACCACGTATTTAAAGGTCATTAAAATTTATTTCACCAGTTTATAGTCAGATGGAACGACAAACTCACTTTCATTGATTTTAGAGACAGTCACCTTTCTTATCTCCGAATATGATTCAAATACAACATTTTCTTTTCCTTTATTTTTCTCTTTCTTCTCTGCTTCCTTCTTTTTCTTTTCCTCTTTCAATTTTTTCTCTGCTGCCTTTTTAGCGATTCCACCAAAAAAACCACCGATTCCCTGAGAGACATCTACATTCTTGCTTTCTTCCTCTTCTGGTTCCTCAACCTCCTCCTTTTTTGCTGATTCTTCTCTCTCTTTTTTCATTGAGTCCGATTCGTGCTCCCATTTTATATTTGATGCAATAGTATATCCCTTTATCTTTGAGAGTTCTTTTGTAAGTTTATTTATATTTTCTTCTGTTGTCTTTTCATCAGTTCCGAGAAAACCGGACATCATTCCCAGTCCAAATTTTTGTGCCTCCTGAGTGGACATTTCAATACCTAATTTTTTAAGGTATGCTTGATTGAATTCTGTCTCCTCCTTCTGTAATGCCTGCAGTTCCTTTGTCAGTTCTGTGTTCCAGAACTCTCCGCTCATGGTGTTTTTGGCATGCTCTTTTGTTTCAAGGTCTTCTGTCTCCACAAGCCAGACTAAAAGATATTTTTTGCAATTGAATCCATTGATTTTTTTCTTCTCCCCTGTCTCTTTGACTGATAACTCATTTCTAATAATTTTTACCTTTGGTTTCTTCTCTTTTTGTGTCTTTTCTCCCTCTGTTGTTTCTGGTACTCCCTTCATTTTTTCAATTTCAATTGAAATTTTATCCTCTCTATATGTCTTTTTCTTATGGTCAAGTGTCCATATAACACCTTTATTAATATCAATGATTGAATCCCTCTCCATTGGTCCACCCATTTTTGGAACAAAATTCCCCAGTGAACCGACCAGTTTAATGTTCAATTTCTCGCGCTTTTTGAGCCCGCTTATCTGGGTTATTGAGGTTGATTCGGTAGCGCCAATGCCTCCAGCGCCACTTGATCGTGTGAATCTTTCAACAGTGACATCTGCATGGATAATATCACACGGAGCAAATAAGATTATGAGGGGTAACAATATAATAATATTATTTATTCTCCTTTTCATAAAACCTCCTTAAATTGATTTTTATAAAAAATATCATATTCTAAAATTTTTGTCATTTTTTGTAGTCAGGTTTGAACTGCTCTGTTTAATAATTCGTAATAACTTTTAAGGTTCTCCTTCCACTTCAAGAAAGAAGAACGGACAGCCAGCCGGACAATTGCATCCTTCAATCCAGGATTCATCTTTTTTGTAAACAAAGAAAGGGCTGAATATGCGAATGCCTCAATTGCATCATTAACTATATGTATAAGTGAATAGAAATCGCCGAAAGAGTCAACAATGCCCTGCTGGAGTTCCAATATGCTCATTCTTTTTGGCCGAAAAACAACATGCATACCATCGTAGTACTGCCATTTCTCGTGTAGAATTCTATTTTCTTTTTTAAATTTATAATATGTATCAGTTCCTGGAAATGGTGTGAGGACTCCAAATTGTGCTGTATCAAGTTCATTTTCTCTGCAAAAATTCAATGTATCCTGAAAGATACCTGGTTCATCACTGTCCGCTCCTAAAACAAACATGCCGTGGACGCCAATCCCATGTGAATGAAAGGACCTTATTGAGTTAAGAATATCCGTTGATTTCTGGTGCTTGTTGTATTCCTCCAGTGTCCGGTCGCTGATGGATTCAAATCCAATCAGGACATGTCCACATCCTGATTCCGACATCAGAGATACTGTTTCGTCCTCTCTTGTAACATCAGTTCTGAGCTGGGCATACCAGGAGCCACGGAACTTCTTATGAATCATGCCTTTGAGTATTTCTTTGAGTCGTTTTCTATTTGCTCCGAAGTTATCATCATAGAAAAAGATTCTCCGATGGCTGGTGGAGAATATCTCTTCCAGCACTCGTTCAGGCGAATTGAATCTGTAATGCCTTCCGAACATCTTGGTCACGGTACAGAAGGTACAGTCGTAGGGGCAGCCGCGGGAGGTCATAACTGGCTTCACATAAATTTTGTCTGAATTATAAACCAACTTCCAGTCAGGCATAGGAAGAGAATCCAGGTCTTCCACTGGTTTTCCCTGCACAATTTTTTCTTCCCAGCCATATTCAATCAGGTCAAGGATGATTTCCTCTGCCTCTCCACATACGACAAGGTCTGCATATTGCAATGCCTCTTCCGGCAAAAATGTGGGATGAATGCCGCCCATAATTATTTTGCCCTCTGGATTAAGCTGTCTGAATTTTTTTGCAATCTCATAGCCCCTTGGTGCGGTCAATGTCAGCATGCTCAAGCAGAGAAAATCCGCGTCAAGAAATTCCTCGGGGACATCCCTGCCAACCATGTTTTCGCTGTAGATGCGTACACTATAACCCTTATTGTGAAGAATCGTGCCAAGATAGACCGGACCCATCAATGGAAAACTTGAATAATAGGGGAATAGATTTTCAAGAACTCCCCTTGGTTCTATAAATGTAATTTTTTTCATAATGCACCTCTTTTTGTTCTAAAATAATTTACGAATAATATCGTTAAACCAAAGAGTACAAGTGACAGTGGCCAGAGAAGGGGATCCACAGTGAATACAAAAAAGAAGACAACTGAAAGCATTATAAGTCCCGACCCAATGGAGAAGTAAAGGAAATGCCTCTTTCCGAAAAAAAATATACTAAACATTGATATTCCCAGAAAGCCGATGAACAGAGGCCACGCTTCTTTCAGAATGTGCCATGAGGTAAAATTACATATTAAAGCAAGGGCGCTGAAGCACACAAGATAAGTTCCGATGCCTATGAGCAGTATTTCAAGCTTCCTCCTTCTGTAGAGCAACAGGAATCCAATTCCAAGAGCACCAGATGCAAGGGGCCAGAGTTTATGCACTGGTGGTAGAACACCATAGTTCTCTCCAATAAGTACAAGTCCTGAGATTATGCTGAAAATAGCGAGAATTGTAAATCCGTTGAAGTTTTTTATATTTTCGTCCACAATAAAATTATATTCCTTTTTAATATTTTCTCAAAGTTAATTCCAAAAACATTTTACGGAACATTTTTGAAATTATAAAATACAGATTGACATCTCAATCAATATTAGAAAGGGAGGGTTCTATGTTTGAGAATTACTTTACAGAAGGACATAATATCTTTAGAAAAAGGAGATTTTTTGTTACTGTAATGATATCTATCGTAATGCCAGTTCCATTTCCTGCAGTTTTTTGATTTTATCCCTCAGTTCTGCGGCGAGTTCAAACTCCATTTTCTTTGCTGCATCCAGCATCTGTTTCTTAAGTTTCTGGATTCTTCTGGGTATTTCCTCCACAGGAATATACTCTTCGCCACGCTCTTCAGCAGTTGGCACTGTGTAGTAGTCCATCTCGTATATAGACCTTCTTATGTCAAAGATAGACTTTTTTATTGTCTCCGGTGTGATGTTATGTTTCCTGTTATATTCCAGTTGAATCCTTCTGCGTCTATTTGTCTCATCCATTGCTTTTTTCATTGACTCAGTGATGGTATCTGCATACATAACAACCCTTCCGTTTATATTTCTTGCAGCCCTTCCAAATGTCTGAATAAGTGCCCGCTCGGAGCGGAGAAAGCCCTCCTTATCTGCATCAAGGATTGCGACCAGAGAGACCTCTGGCAGGTCAAGTCCTTCGCGGAGGAGATTTATGCCAATGAGCACATCAAATTTACCCTCCCTTAGTTCTCGCAGAATCTCCATTCTCTCAAGGGTTTCCACATCAGAGTGGAGATACCTTACACGGATGTTCAATCCCTCGTAATACTCTGTCAGGTCTTCGGCGCTTCTCTTTGTGAGGGTTGTGACAAGGACACGCTCATTGCGCTGTATGGTCTTTCGGATTTCTTCCATTAAGTCATCAACCTGGTGTTTTGCCGGTTTTACAACTACCTCAGGATCAACAAGTCCGGTGGGTCTGATTATCTGCTCTATAATGATATTGTTGCTCTTTTCTATTTCATATTCACCAGGGGTTGCAGAGACATAAATTACGCGATCAAGCATCTTTTCAAATTCCTCAAATTTTAGCGGTCTGTTATCCAGCGCTGAGGGCAGACGAAATCCATATTCAACGAGCGTCTCCTTCCGGGACCTGTCTCCCCTGTACATACCCTGCAATTGGGGAATGGTCATATGGCTTTCATCAATAAAGAGCAGGAATTCTCGTGGGAAATAATCAAGCAGGGTCGGCGGTGGCTCACCAGGTGCCCTGCCTGTCAGATGTCGGGAGTAATTCTCAATTCCAGGACAGTAGCCCATTTCTTCAAGGAGTTCAAGATCGTAGTTTGTTCGCTGTTCAAGTCGCTGTGCCTCAAGGAGTTTGCCCTGGCTCCTTAGTTCCCTCAGGCGTTCATTTAACTCATTCCTGATATTCTGCAGGGCAATCTTCATCTGTTCTTCAGGGGTGACATAATGACTGCCCGGATATACGGGTGTCTTTTCTATTCGTCTTATAACCTTACCTCGCAGGGGGTCAATCTCATAGATTGCATCAATTGTGTCTCCGAAAAACTCAATTCTGAGCGCCTGTTTGTCCTCGTAGGCAGGGAATATCTCAACTGTATCTCCCCTGACCCTGAAGGTTCCTCGATGAAAATCATAATCATTTCTCTGATACTGAATCTGAACGAGTTTCCGCAACAGCCGGTCCCTTCCAAATTCCATTCCTTCCTCAAGAAGAATCAACATGCCATGATATGCCTCTGGAGAACCCAATCCATAAATGCAGGAAACAGAAGCAACAATCAGAACATCATTTCGCTCAAAGAGGGAGTATGTGGCTGAGTGACGCATCTTATCAATCTCATCGTTGATTGTTGCCTCTTTTTCAATATAAAGATCCTTGGAAGGCACGTATGCTTCAGGTTGATAGTAGTCATAGTAACTTACGAAATATTCCACAGCGTTTTCCGGAAACAATTGCTTGAATTCGCCATACAACTGTCCGGCAAGGGTTTTATTGTGGGCAATGACAAGTGTGGGAAGATTAACCTCAGCAATTACATTTGCCATGGTGAATGTCTTCCCCGAGCCGGTGACTCCCAGCAGGACCTGGTGCTTTATGCCCCGTTTTATATTATTTACAAGTTTCTCAATTGCCTGAGGCTGGTCGCCCTTTGGTTTGTAGTCCGATACAAGTTTAAATTTAGCCATATATAATATTTTATCAAGGTGCGGAGAAACAGGACATAAAAAAACATTGTTATTGACATTTATAATATTCTCTGGTAATCTCTATAACAATCGGGAGGGACTTCTATGAGAGAGCGTGATAAGGAGATAAGAAGGAGAAGAAAGAGAAGAGAGAAGCGCCTGAAGGAGCGTAAAAAACAGATGCAACAGCAGGGATCCACAGAGAAAAGTGAAAACAAATAATCAAGCAGGTTTTTTTCTTATAGATAAGAAGACCTCTGATTCTTTCATAACAGGGGAGGAACCCTGGTGGTCCTTTCGGGCAGGTCATAGATCATGCACAGTTGAGGTCAATGGAAAAAAGTCGTATACAGGGGGGGATATACTCTCTGAATTTAACAGGGTGTTAAAGGAATTCGCATTTTCTAAAGATTCTAAAATATCGGTTGGTTTTTTAAGTTATGATTTAAAGGACATAATTGAGGAGGGATTTCAGCAAAAACATAATGAGACCCTGATTTACTTTGCAGGTTACAGGAATTATAAAAAGATAAAAAAATATAATATTTATTATAAATTACACAATAAATATATAAATTACTTGAATTTTTTATCATTAAAATCGGCCTCCAGAATGCCATATGAGATTTTTAGAGAAAAATTAGAGAGAATTAAAAGATACATAGAAGAAGGAGAGGTATATCAGGTTAACTTCTCCTACAGGAATACCTTTGATTTTTCCGGTGACCCGCTGGTGTTATACCTTCATCTGAGCAGGATTTCAAGGCCTGCTCATGGCTTTTATCTTGACACAGGAACACAGAAGATACTTTCATGCTCGCCCGAAAGGTTCTTTCGCATCCGGGGTAATATGATTGAGACATTTCCCATCAAGGGGACAATCAACAGAGGAAGGAACAGGGCAGAGGATATTTCAAACAGGAGAAAATTATATACGAGCGAAAAGGACAGGGCAGAGCATATCATGATTGTGGATCTCTTAAGGAATGACCTGGGAAAAATCTGCAGGACCGGAAGCGTTAATGTGGATGGATTGTTCAGCATTAAATCATTCAGGACAGTTCACCACATGGTCTCAAGAATTTATGGAAGGCTTAAAGAGGATGCGGGTTTTGATGAGATTATCCGTGCCATATTCCCTGGCGGCTCTGTTACTGGCGCACCAAAGATCCGGGCAATGGAGATCATTGATGAACTTGAAGATTACAGCAGGGGTATTTATACCGGCGCAATTGGCTATATTCTTCCTGATGGCTCAGCGGACTTTAATATAGCCATAAGGACAATGCTGATAGAGGGAGACAGGGCATATTACTCGGTTGGCGGAGGCATTGTCTATGATTCTGAACCGGAAAAAGAATATGAAGAAACAGATGTGAAAACAGAAATCATCCACCAGGTAATGAAGGAGCTTGAGAGTGAAGCGAATATGCTTTCTGAACGGAAGATGGCTCTCTGAAAAGAATGCAAAGATTTCAGCCTTTGATTCTGGATTCCTCTATGGTTACGGCGTCTTTGAGACAATTAGAATAGTGAATGGCAGGGCTTTTTTGCTTCAGGAACATCTCAGGCGAGTTAATAAATCCCTTCGTTTAACGGGCATTAAAAGGATTCCTTACGATCTCAATTCTATTGTAAATGAGATATTACAGAGGAACAACCTCATGGATGGAGTGGTGAGAATTACTGTAAGTGCAGGCAGGTTTCCTGACCTGCCATGGCAGAGTAAGGCTGGAAAACCCACTGTGCTCGTAAATGTGAGGAGGGTTAAAATCCCTGAATATATTTATGAGAGGGGAGTGAAGGTCCTCTTTGTAAGGGAACAAAGTTCAGGACCTTCCCTCTCTTTTCCCGGTGTTAAATCCACAAGTTACATTGCAAATGTAATCGCAAAGATTTACGCAAAGAGAAGGGGTATCTTTGAGGCAATTTTCATCAGTTCCAGGGGATTTTTGAAAGAGGGTGCAACGAGTAATATCTTTTTTGTAAAGAATAAGGTTCTCTGTACGCCTGCTGTAGAATCCGGGATTTTACCTGGAATAACACGAGATGCAGTTATAAGGATCGCACGAAAGGGGGGACTGAGGGTAAAGGAGGGGAACTTCAGAGTCACTGATTTTTATGACTCAGAGGAAGGATTCCTTACAAACTCTGTTTACGGCATTGTCCCCATAGCAGGGAAGATAGGAAATACAATTTATGAAATCAGAAGGGCTCTTCAGTTCTTATGAAAATTTCTCTCCGCTGCCCTTTTATAAGCAGAGACCACCATATCAGTCATTGCGACCCTCAACCCCATATCAAAACCTTCAATGTGTTTTAGTAGAAGTTTCATGAAGAATCCGCTTGATGCGAGGTGTGAATAAGAGGTATAGGCAAGGAGTGAGGATTCATGGTCAACAGGAATGACCTCCATTCTTCCCCATTCGCCATTTATATCGTGTTTCTCCTTCTGGTTTAACTCCCAGCATGTATTATAAGGAGATAACTTCACATAATCCAGCGTATACTCAATATCCAGGGGGAATATTACTCTGAAACTCAGATTATATTTTACGGAAAAGTTGGTTCCATTCCTGTTCATGATCTTTGTATTTTTCACAAAACTGATGAAATCAGGATATCTCTCGTAACTCTGGAGCAATCTTGAGAGCGTATCAGCATCAGTGCTCACTCGTATCAGGCCGGTGGCAAATCTAACTCCACCAGGTGCAGGATTATGGAAAATTATAATGCGATAATTCTGAGGAATCTTCTTTAAATACTCTGCTGAGATCTGCGCAAATGATTCAGGCATGGTTACAGAATTGTATTTGACTTCAAGTGGATTAAAATTGAGTTTTATCTTTTCTATTCTTTCTTTCACTGCTTCTGGATAAAGAGTTCCTACAGATACAAGCGTAGGAGTTACCAGTTCCGGGAAGGATTTATATAAAATCTTTGCAAGATACCCAAAGGATTTAAGGTCAGCATAGGCAGTATAGACAAAGATGGTATTTCCATCGCCATCATCAATGAAATATTCCCTGAATCGCACATCGGAGAAATCGGTCTCATCTTCAGAAGAAACAATACCCCAGATTTCCCTCATTGGTTTATAGTGTTGTTCAAGCATGTAGGTTACATTCATAGAAAAGAGGTTAAGCACCTTAAACTTTAAGAGATATTTTACTTTCCATTTCTTGTCACTGATTTTATCTACAATATTGACCTCTCCAATGTTTGGAACATATTCGCTATAAGATGGATAATCAATCACTGTATTCCATACATCTTCAACAGGCGCCTTAATGTGAAGTATTCCGGTGGCAAACTCAATTCCCTCGTGGTTTTTGTGAATCAGCACAATGGTTCCCATTTTTAATAACGGCAGGAGGTCTCCGGGATTTATCTCCTCTATGATTCTCGGGATAGAATCGTCATCAGAGGCAAAGAGCCCCTCCTGTAAAAGATTTGTTATGAGATTAAAGATTAGAATTATTAAACTCAATCTTAAAAACATTGAAGTAATTATATTGAATTAAAAATAAAAAGTCAAATTTATTATTGTCTCAGAAGGAGGATTGAAAGATTGGGTACATAGGTTATTAGCAAAAGGGTTATCAGGGAGATTACAAGGAACGGAAACACAGCGCGCACAATGGATGCATATGGTTTACCAAATCTGATCTGAGCGAGAAAGAGGTCAACGCCAACCGGGGGGGTGATGTAACCGATGGACAGATTAGTTAAAAAAATTACACCTGTAAGGATTGGGTCAACACCAAAGGCGATTGCTACCGGCTTTATAATGGGCATAACAACAATGATTGCGGAAAATATATCCATTGTGCATCCAACCAGGAGGAGGAATAAATTCATAATCAAAAGAAAAGAATATTTGCTCGAGAAGTTCTCTTTGATAAAGTTGAAGAATTTCATCGGGACTTCCTGGTCAACGAGAAAATTGGTAAGAGCAAGTGCCATTCCTAAAATCATAATAATTGAACCCACCATTACCATGCTGTCTCTTATTATCCGCGGAAGTTCACTTAATTTTATATCCTTGAGAATGAAGACCTCTACAATGAAGAGGTAGAAACACATCACAGCAGATGCCTCTGCAACAGTGAATATTCCTGAATAGATGCCACCAAGCGTGATGAATGGAACTGGCAGTTCCCATAAAATCTCTTTTGTAGCAGATAATAGTTTTGACAGAGAGAATTCTCCTGTAGTTATATCCTTTGTGCCGCGCAGAAGAGAATATATCGTAAAGACAAGAATCATTAAAAGGGATGGTAAAAGTCCGCCGATAAAGAGCAATTTCACATCCGTTTCAGTTACCATACCGTAAATTATCACGGGCAAACTTGGGGGCAGGAGAATTCCAAGAATTCCAGCTCCGGTTATAAGCCCGAGGACAAACCTTTCCGGATACTGCTTTTCTATGAGGGCAGGATAAAGGACGCCACCCAGTGCCACCACAGTAATTCCCGATGCACCGGTAAGAGGCGTGAAGACAGCATAAGATATGATGAGCACTATGAAATGACCCCCGGGGAGCCAGCCGATGAGTGCATCTGTGAAGTTAATCAACCGATGAGGTGCCTTTGTCTCAGAAAGCAAATAGCCAGAAAATATGAACAAAGGAATTGCAACGAGGAGAGGAGCACTTGTGAGACGATAGAATTCTCCAAAAATTATGGCTGGATTTAATTGAGATATGTAATGCATATTGTAGATTGTTACAGCAGCGGTTGTAATAAAAAGATATTCACCAAGAAAAAGTAAAAAAACTGTAATAATAAGCGGAATAATCATTTTCTTCCCATCTCTATTTCATCAAAAAGATTGAGAATAAAACGAATTATAAATTTGAATGTTATTAACCCCATTCCGATTGGAAAGATAGTAACAGCATACCATGCCTTAATGCGCATACTGGAGATAATCTCACCTGAGGCTTTCATTACAATTAAAAAATTAATTGCTGCGATAAAAAGTATTATTGAAGTGCCAATTGCAATAAGATAAATTAATGAAAAAAGATATTTTTTATAAGGATATGGTAACAGGCGCGGAAGTATATCTATAGAAATGTGCTTGCTGTAAGTAGCAGCAACGCTTCCACCAATAATGGCTAACCATACAACTCCCTGCCGGATAACATCGTCAGCCCAGGTGAATCCGTAGGAAAAGAGGTTCCTGAGAATAACCTGAACAAATGAAAGAGAACTAATCAGAAAAAGAAAGAATACAAGGAAGAAGGTCTCTATCTTTACAATAAATTTTTCTAAATTTTTTAACAGCGCAGTGCCCCTTTCTGATCTCTAACAACCAGTTAACATCCTTCCGCCCATGCTCTAATGCAAGCAGGCCATAAATCCCGGCTCTATCAAAAGAATTTGTCCTTATTCTTAAGCAAATGGGCTGCTTTTCTTTTAGCCACTGCTGTTGTAAATTTCTGCTCGGGGAGAATGTCCATTGGTGCATCCAGGACCTTTTTTAATTCCTTCTCAAACAATTCCTCATCCTGTGTGACGGTGGCAAAGTAGCGTGCATAGTATACATTCTGAAGGAGCATTTTCCCCCCTGAGATCTGAAATGCCTTTTCAAATTCTTCTTTTGATTTTTCAATACCACCACCCATCAGTGCCGGAATCTGGGAATAGTAAGCACCGAGGAGCAGATGGACACCACCGTAGAAATACTTATCATCAATCTGATAGAGCCGGTCAATAATGGCTCTCATTCCAGGAAGACCCATCATGGCAGAAGGCTCTGTCATGTTGAAATTAAGCCATGATGCCCAGCACATTGCTGTCCAGAATAGGGCAGGTGCATACTCTTCATCGTCTATCTCTTTTATTGCCTCCCACAATGGAAGGCCCTTATTTATTGCCTTCCTGAATTTTTTGTGAGTCAGAAGTGCATTATAGGCGTATTCTTTACCCTTCTCATATAGTGCGCTTGCCCTCTCAGGGTCCACATCCTCCACAAAGCCCATAGCATATCCACAATATGCCTGTGCTCCAATTACTAACAGGTCCCTCTCATCCGGAGCAATTGAAATCATACCATCAACAAGGAGAATCTGTCCCGGCAGACCGTCCTTCATTAATTCATAGTCACTCTGGGCAAACATTGAGGCGCTGACATCCTTGAGCGTGGGGACCATTGCCTTTACGCCAAATTTTTTCATATTGCATGCTGAGAATATTGAGGTGACTGGTATGGTTAGAAAAATTAATATTAACTTAAGAAAGAATCTCTTCATCTTTGATCACTCCTATTTTATTTTTACAGTCCATCGCTGTCAAGGAGAATCACCAATTGTTTACTTCCTCATCTGCCTGTATTCGTAGACACTCTGGAGTACTCCAGTGAGCAACCATTCAGGAAACTGAACGCCTGTGAGATTGAAGTGCGCCTGTTTTACCTTTTCCCGGAGCTGGTTCTCCGCCTCCTGCGTAAGTTTGATCGGCTTCATTCCTGATTTCTGAAATTCTTTTAAGAATTGTTCATTGTCCCTTCTCGTAAGTTCTTTTAATTTTGGCAATACCATGGAAGCTCCCTCATTGATTGCGTCTTTTATATCCTGAGAGAGCGCATCGTATGATTTTTTATCAACAACCACTGCTCCTGTCCCGTAGGTGAATGGAACATCCACATAATATTTTACATAGGGATACCACTGGAGTCCGGCTGCGCCGAGAGGAGTATTGTAGAAGGCGTCAATTAATTTTGTCTGGAGTGAAACAAGCACCTCCGGCACAGTAATTGGAATTGGCTTGAGTGCCCCGATGGATTTAAAGATCTCCATTGCAAAGTTGTCTCCTGACCAGACCCACATTTTGACTCCCTGAAGGTCTTCAAATGTGTGAACCTCCTTGTTCAGGAACACATAAATAAACCCCTGCTCAGCCCACCCCATAAGTTTATAGCCATGTTTTTCAAATAACTCAGAAAATGGTTTCTCAAGTTTTTTCAACACATAGTCAATTTCATCGTAGGAGTTAAATATAAGGGGAAGTTCAAGGACGCGCACCTCAGGGACGATTCTGCCAAGCCCCATTCCGGAGAAGCCGGCGCCATGGAGTTGTCCCATCTGAATTTTTCTTATCATATCCGGCTCATCTCCCACAACTCCGCCGGTGTACCATTTGAATTTGATCTTGCCGTTCACCTTCTTCTCAACATAGTCGGAGAATTCACGGGCTATTTTCATCCATGTTGTTCCCTCAGGTGCAAGGGTAGCAAGTTTAATTATCTGCGGAGTCTGCTCCTCACTGAATGCCTGAGTTAAACATAAAAGAGTTGATAGGAATAAAATTGAAAAAACTTTTTTTGCCATCGCCTTCCTCCCTTTAAATTTAACCAAAAACCAATATAAACAAGTTTAGATGAATTTTTGATTTTAGTCAATCAAAATTTTCCACGAGTAGGTACATCTTTTTCAGAACAGGATTCATTCCCTCACAGGGAGTTGCGAGTGGTACGCCACAGGTGTGGTGCAAGAAATGAGGTGCCAGGGTTTCACAGAAATAAGGATAGAAAAAGGAAGATTGTTCTTGCAAAAATCTCTAATGTATTCTATTATTATACTCAAATGTCAGTTTCTGCAGTGAAAAAGAAAAGGGAGACAGAGAAAATCAGCGAAGAACCCGAGAAACGCCTCTTCAGGAATCTTTCAAACATTGAAATAAAGCCATTATACACACCTGATGATGTTTCATGCCTTGACTACTGGCGCGACCTTGGCAAGCCCGGTGAGTATCCCTTTACAAGGGGCGTCTATGAGACAATGTACAGGGGGAGGCTCTGGACAATGAGACAGTTCTCCGGGTTTGGAACTGCAGAGGATACCAACCGGAGATACAAATATCTCCTCGCTCACGGTCAAACAGGGCTTTCTGTTGCCTTCCATATGCCCACTCTTATGGGGTATGATTCTGATTCGCCCATGTCCAGGGGAGAGGTCGGGAAATGTGGTGTTGCAGTTGACTCCCTTCAGGATATGGAGATCATTTTTAAGGACATTCCTCTGGACAGGATCACAACCTCCATGACGATAAATGCACCTGCTGCAATTCTCCTTGCCATGTATCTTGCTGTTGGGGAGAAGCAGGGTGTTCCTTTTGAAAAGCTGGGAGGCACCATTCAGAATGATATACTGAAGGAGTATATTGCCCAGAAGTCCTGGATATTTCCACCGGAGCCGTCAATGAGAATAATTACTGATATCCTTGAATTCTGCACTAAATATGTTCCAAAGTGGAATACAATCTCCATAAGCGGGTATCACATCCGGGAGGCAGGTTCAACAGCCCTTCAGGAGGCTGCCTTTACCCTTGCCGATGGAATTGCCTATGTGGAGGCAGGAATAAAGGCAGGACTGGATGTAGATGCCTTTGCTCCCCGACTTTCTTTTTTCTTCAATGCCCACAATGATTTTTTTGAAGAGATTGCAAAATACCGCTCTGCAAGAAGGGTCTGGGCGAAATTAATGAAGGAAAGATTTGGAGCCAGAAAACCAGAATCGTGGCGAATGAGATTCCATACGCAGACCGCTGGTTGTACACTCACAGCACAACAGCCAATGAATAACATCGTCCGCGTAACCCTCCAGGCCCTTGCCGCGGTCCTGGGCGGAACCCAGTCACTTCATACAAACTCTATGGATGAAACCCTTGCACTTCCCACAGAACTGGCAGTCACTGTTGCACTCAGAACACAGCAGATAATAGCATATGAAAGCGGTGTTACAAACACAATTGACCCCCTGGGTGGTTCTTATTATCTTGAATGGCTTACAAATAAGATGGAAGAGGGAATCTGGGAATATATAAACAAGATTGACAGCATGGGGGGTATGATTAAGGCAATTGAAGTTGGTTATCCTCAGAAGGAGATCGCTGATTCAGCCTACAGATACCAGCAGGAGGTAGAGCGAAAAGAAAGGATTATTGTTGGCGTGAATAAATATGTTATTGAAGAAAATGAAAAGATACCGATCCTGAAAATAAATGAACTTGTAGAGAGGAGGCAGATAAAACGTCTGAGGGAGTTAAGGAAAAACAGGAACAACAGGAAAGTAGAGAAGACATTAAATAATCTTGCTATTGCAGCAAGGAGTAAGAAGAATTTAATGCCTTATATTCTTGATTGTGTTAAGGCATACTGCACAATTGGCGAAATCTGTGACATTTTAAGGAAAGAGTTCGGAACCTATAAAGATCCTGCATATCTCTAAATACAGGGATGCATTTCAAGGATTTTAGACCCTCTTATCTTGAACTTTACAGAACAGGAGAATTAGAAAAGAGAGTAAATATCTTTAGAGAAAAATTAAAAAGTTGTAGTATATGTCCCAGAAATTGCAGGGTTAATCGTTACAGGGAGAGAGGAACCTATTGCAGGACGGGTATCAATCCAGTTGTATCAAGTTTTGGTCCCCACTTCGGAGAAGAGTTACCTCTCGTCGGGATTTATGGTTCGGGCACAATTTTTTTTACCTTCTGCAATTTAAGGTGTGTCTTCTGTCAAAATTATGAAATAAGCCAGAGAGGAATCGGAGAGGAGGTTACTTCGCAGGAACTGGCTCGTATGATGCTTTTTCTTCAGGAGAGGGGATGTCATAATATAAACCTTGTTTCACCGACGCACGTTGTGCCCCAGATTCTTGAGGCATTGCTCATTGCTGCAGGAGAGGGGTTACATATTCCTCTTGTGTATAATTCTGGAGGTTATGATACAGAAGAGACAATCAGTATCCTGGATGGCATTATTGACATCTATATGCCCGATATAAAGTATTCGGATGATAGATTTTCAAAGAAATATTCATCTGCCCCCAATTATTTTGAAGTGGTTAAGGGTGCAGTTAAAGAGATGCACAGACAGGTGGGTGACTTACAGATAAGCGACGATGGTATTGCCATGAGGGGTCTCCTTGTTCGGCATCTTGTCCTCCCGGAGGGGATAGCAGGAACCGAAAGTGTAATGCGGTTTCTTGCGGAGGAGATTTCTGTTAATACTTATGTAAACATAATGGACCAGTACAGACCCTGCTATAATGCATACCAGTTTAATGAAATTTCAAGGAGAATTACACAAAAAGAATTTGACTCTGCGGTGTCAATGGCAAAAAAATATAATCTTTATAGATTAGATGGCTTTTATTAGAAGAATCTTCTTCTCACCCTTTTTCGGACAAAAAAACCTGCGAGAAAAATGCCTGTCAGAAACCCGCCGATGTGTGCGTACCAGGCAATTCCCCCGCCCTCCGGGTTGATTGTAAGGGAATTCACAACCTGCATAAAGAACCATATTAGAATAAATATTCCCGCCGGTACATATATCATCCTTACAAAAAAGAAGGCAATGACGAGGGTGAGTATGCGAGCACCGGGATAAAAGAGAAAGTAAGCGCCGAGGACCCCCGAGATTGCACCGCTTGCTCCGACCATGGGTATTGTGGAGTGGGGATTCATAAGGATTTGGGAGAGCCCTGCACCAACACCACACAATAAATAAAAGATTAAAAACTTAAAATGGCCCATTGCATCTTCAACATTGTTGCCAAAAATCCAGAAGAACCACATATTGCTTATGATATGAAAAAATCCACCATGGAGGAACATTGATGAAAAAAAGGGAAATATAGAATCGCCAATTTTTAATTCCTTGAGATTCAAAAAAAACTCTCTTGGTATCAAACCGTAATTAAAGATAAATCCTTTCATATCAGGGGAAGTAAGCTCTATATAAAAGAAAAAAGAGTTTGCAATTATTATTAAGATGGTAAGAAAAGGAATTGTCCGCGCAGGATTTTCGTCCTTAATGGGGAACATAATATACTAAATTATCTTTCCCTTTAATGAATTTAAAAAATCATTATCTGTCCTGATGCTTATTGTTTCCTGACTTGAGTCGCTCATATTTTTTAAGATAGCATTCTTCTTTTTAAGTTCTTCTTCGCCAATCATCAGAACATACTTTGCCTTCAGTTTATCAGCGAGCCGCATCTGCGACTTCAAACTTCTATCGCCGTACCCGGTCTCCACATAAACTCCCCTTGTCCTCAATAGGGTTGCAAGCCTTATTGCTGTGCCATAAGCCACCCTGCCCACAGTGGCAATAAACAATTCAGGGGAAGCATTAATATCTTCAGGAATGCGGGCAAATCTGAGCAGTCGCTCAACCCCTATTGCAAAGCCCACCGCCGGCGTTGGATCTCCACCAAACATCTCCACGAGATTATCATATCTTCCTCCAGCAACAACTGCGTTCTGAGATCCTTCTTCGTCCGATATAATTTCAAAGGCGGTCTTTGTATAGTAGTCAAGCCCGCGAACCAGTCCCGTGTTTAATATATACTTTATGTTCAGCTCCTTAAGATATGACTGTAATTCCTCAAAATGCGTCCTGCAGTTATCGCATAAATACTCTGAGATCAGGGGTGCCTTATTGAGAATAATCCTGCAGGCTTCATTTTTACAATCCAGAGCACGCATTGGATTTATCTCCGAGCGTCTTTTGCAATTGTCGCATAGATTATTTATATTTGACTTTAAGTATTTTTTAAGTTCCTTTGAATATTCAGGCCTGCAGGAAGGACATCCCACGGAGTTGATATGAAGGTTAAGATTTGTGATATTAAGTTTATCAAAAATTGAGTTGATAATGAGCAATAACTCTGCCTCTGCTGAAGGCGCCTGGACATTAAAAATTTCTGCGCCTATCTGGTGAAACTGTCTGAGCCGTCCCTTCTGGGGTCTTTCGTGTCTGAACATGGGTCCCATATAAAAGATTTTGAATATCTGTTCCTTCATTTTTATATTGTTCTCAATGTAGGACCGCACAACCGACGCAGTTCCCTCCGGTCTGATTGTGAGGGATTCGCCGTTTTTGTCTATGAATGTATACATCTCTTTTTCCACAATATCGGTGGTCTCACCTATACTTCTCTTAAATAGTTCTGTCCTTTCAATGAGGGGGGTTCTTATTTCCCTGTATCCAGAACTTTTGAATATCTGCCTGCAGAGGTCTTCAACATACTGCCAGGCATGTATTGCCTCCGGTAATATATCCTTAAATCCAGTTATTGATGTATATTTTATATTCATATTTTTTTCAGATCATCAGCGGTATGAATGCTATTTCTTGTCTCCTCTTTTCCAATATACATCGCCTTATCTGCATAATCTATCAATTTTTTATATGTCCTTCCATGCTCCGGAAAGGAGGCAATTCCGATGCATGCTGTCAGCCGGATTCTGTAGCCCTCCCTTCCAAGAAAGATGTGGTTATCAATATTTCGCCTGATTCTCTCTGCGATCATCTTTGCCTTATTTTTATCTGTATTAAAAAGCACAATAACATATTCGTCGCCGCCATATCTCACAACAACATCTGCCTTTCTCACAGAATTTTTAAGAACCTTGGCAACCTCACATAGAATCTGACCGCCTATCAAATGTCCATAGGTGTCATTAACTTCTTTAAAATGGTCAAGGTCAAGGAACAGAATTGAAAACTTTGTATTATCTGCTTCTGCCTTTTTAATTTCTCTATTTACGACGATCTTGAGATAACGGGGATTGTAAAGTTCTGTTAAATCATCAATGTAGGATAGATACTTTGCCTCATCAATATCTACGATTGCCCTGAAATATACCGACGAATATTCTGTAATTTCATTAAGTAATTCCTTATCCTTTTCCTCCATCTCATTTCCTTCTATCAGGAGCACAAGGTATCCCTTTTTAGTTTTTCCACCGAGACAACTTATAGATGCATTAAATTTTTTTATTCTAATAAAAACGGATTTGCCCGGGTGGATATTTTTAATTCTCTGCATCTCTATTCTCCTGCAAAGGTCTGAGGCTGTCTTTTTGCTCAGCCCTGATGTAGCAATTACATCCACTTTATCTTTTTCAATGATATAACCAAAGGATCTTCTTATTTTTAAGTGTTCCTTTATTATCTTAAGCAAATATGTTAAAAAGCTATCTATATTGTTATAAATGGACAGATTCTTTAACCCTTCAATAAGTTTAAATTTGTTTAATAATTTGACATTCTCATTTATTACATTCCTTTTATCTATGTATTTTTTTATAATTATTTTTAATTCCTCAATGTTTACCGGCTTGGTGATATAATCAGAGGCACCTGACTTTAATGCCTTTATGGCTGTATCCATTGTGGCATAGCCGGTGACCATGATTACATCTGTGGATGGAGAGAGTTGCTTTGCTAACTCAAGAATCCTGAGTCCGGAGAGATCCGGCAGAACCATGTCGGTCAGGAGGATGTCTATTTTTCCTCTTTTGATTTCCTTCAGGCATTCTATTCCGCTGGAGGCAGTTATTATATTATAACCCATACCGCTCAATGAATCTTTAAGGAAATCCCGGTATGTCTTTTCGTCATCAACGACGAGTATGGTTGGAGTTTCAGCATGTTTCATTACCTCATTTTATATCAGATTCTTGAGTTCAGTCAAAAAAATTGGTTTCTCTGGAAGTTTCACAGATTATTACAATTTTTCTGTTTTGTTGAGGATGTTAAGTAGCAGAGATTGTGTCCGTCTGTTGTTATTGTAATTGAGCCGTCCTCTGCGGTAACAAAAATTCTCTCTGTAAAATTTTTAATTCTCTCCACTGTCCTGTTGCAGGGGTGATGGAATAGATTTCGTCTGCCCGCGGATATAATTGCAATTGCCGGACGCACGGACTTAAGAAATTCATAAGAAGAGGAGGTGCAACTGCCGTGGTGAGGAACTTTGAGGACCGCGCTTTTTAATCCCTCCCTGGAGAGTATATCTTCCCCCTTTCTTTCAATGTCGCCCGTAAGGAGAAGAGAGAAATTCCGGTATTGAATCTTGAGAACCATTGAATTGTTATTGTCTTCTGACCTGTCGCTGATGCCTGGATTCATTGAAAATATGCTGATGCCATTTTCATTTTTTATTACTCTATCTTTAAATTTCAAAATCATTGCACCTTTTATATCAAAATCCTCAAGAGACCAATCAACATCCTGAAGCCATATCTCATCCACATCAAATCTCTCCAGAATATACCTGCATCCGCCTGTATGGTCTTTCTGCTGGTGGGTCATTACCAGTGCATTTATCTTTTTAATTTTTTTATGCCATAAAAAGGGTGCTACAATCCTTTCACCTGCGTTGAATCCCATAAATTCCTTACCGCAATCAACGAGCATGTTTTTGCCATCAGGGAATTCAATAAATGTTGAATCCCCCTGTCCCACATCAATGAAGGTAATCTGTAAGTTTTTATCAGTTGAAAAATTTAATCCCCTGAGGTAAAAGAGAATGCACAAAATAGATATCATTGGTAACTTAACCTTTAATCTTATTGGAAAGAATAAGAGAAATAAGATGAGATAATAAATAACAAATTGATAATTATCAGGAGGGGTTATTTGTATGGCGGAATATTTTATGCTTCCAAAGAAGTTTATTGCTGAAAACAGAAGTTCTGTGAGCATTGATATAAAAGGTATGAGTGGATTCAGGCGGTGTGGAAGCCAGAAAAGAAGAAGAGAGAGTAAAAGTGCAGGCAGGATGATGGAAGAGAGGGGAACTGCTATGAGATTAGCCGGGATAAAGAGGAGGGGAATTGTTTTAAATGCTTTTGCAATAATTACAGCAGTGCCTGCAAAGCCAGCAACTGTTGTCAGGATGTTACCTGCAATGAATTGAGTTATCCTGTTGATGAGGTAAGAATTAGATTTGAAATCTCTCATATTGAATCTTGAATGAAAGAGAATGATTGCAAAGACAGCGCCAAAGGATAACTGAAAGGAAAGGTCAAAGAGCGAAGATGGATCAATTATCAGCATGAGGCACCATGTCTTAAGTGCAACTGAGAGAAGGTGGGGCTTTCGCATTATTGCCAGTCCTGAAAGAATCATCACAGACATTATAAAGGCACGCTCTGTGGAGGGACTCATACCGGCAATAAGACAGAAGATGAAGATAAAAGGGATTGCGAGAATTGCCGTTAATCTTTTTATGTTAAAGAGGATTAGAAGGCGGTGATGTATTTTGACTATCCTTTTTATTGCGAGATATATAAAAAAGCCAGCGATCCCTACATGCAATCCCGAGATAGCAAGCAGGTGAGCGGTACCGGAATTCCGGAAATTTTTAATGGATTCAACGCTTATCTCTGACTTATCCCCTGTTGTAATAGCGAGGAGAAATCCAGACACATCCGGAGAGAAATTGCCCTTGATAAATTCCCTGATGAAAAGCGTTATTTTCTTAAGAAGGGGGACGAAGAAATAATCGCAATCACCAATTTCTGTAATTCCTCCACTGGCTTTCAGGTTGCAGACATAATGTATCTCTTTATAGGAGAGAATTTTTTTATAAGAGGGCACACCAGGCACATCATAATCTTCCGGTTCTTTACAATTCAGTTTTGATAGAAGACATTGACCATAAGTAATATTAATTTTTCCTTCAAGATTTATCAAAACTCTCACGTCCAGAATGCTCTCTTCATCTCCATAAATTTTTAGAATTCTTCCGGTGAAGGAGGTGAGGTTCTCTCTGAATTCAGGGAATGAATCAACTCTTAGTAAAGTAATATGATCTGAAAGAGGCCACAAATCAGAATGTGGTCTGGCTTTTTCTACTCTGGATTTTACTGAGAGCGCGCCTGCCAGAAAACTTATAAGCCATATTATAATAATGGCAATATTTAAGCGGTTAAAGATAACCAGTAGAAATGAAAGAAAGATTAAAAGGAGAGTTAATGCGAACATCAGATTGACCGAGAGAGGGATTAGATCTTCTGATATAATCCCCAGAGGGATAAGAAAGCAGATCGGTATTAACCACACCATCTACTATATTTATCGTATAATTCTGGATAATTTTTATTAAAAAGGGTCAGGAGGGGAGCTCGATTTTGCTTTTAACAACGGTGGCAGGAGGCCCACCGGTCAATAATTCTCCTCTCAGGGATTTATTACCACTCCTTCACATAATTCCTGTCCTCAAGTTTTCCGAAGAGCACGACCTGTCCCCCTCCAAGGAAATCATATTCACCCCTTGTAATCTCAGACCATTCCCTGCACTCTGGACATCTTGTTTTGTAGAAGTTGCTCATATAGCCATTTTCATAAACTCTGTAGATTGTATAACCACCCGGGTACTCCTTCGTTGAGCCCGTCTCAGCAAAGACAACGCCTGGCGCTTTATCAGAGTAAGTGACCTTATTTCTGTGAGTGTGCCCAGAAAATACTGCTTTCACCTGCGGGTTGCCTCCAATGATCTGCAGAAATCTCTCTCTGCTTTCTTTATCATTCAGTAAACCTGCAATGCCTGCCACATCACCCTGTTCTGCCACAACAGGATGATGTAGGAAAATGAAGGTAATTTTTGTGCTGGCTGAGGTGAGATCTCCCTCAAGCCAGGATAGTTGTTCATTGCATATTTTACCACCGCCATCAATATCGGCAGAGTCAAGTCCAACGAAGTGAAAGTTTTCGTAATCAAAACTTATGAAAAAATGCCCGTGGGAGTCAATTATATAATGATTCCCCAGCGGAGCAAAATTCTCTATATCAAAAACAGTTACATAGTAATTCTCCGGATCATCATCAATGCGGTCGTGGTTTCCTCTGAGAACAACGTATGGCATGTTAAATAAAGAAAATATCTCCTTTGCCTTCTCAAATTCTTCTTTTCTGTGTTCGCTCGTTATGTCACCTTTTATTATTACAAACTCAGCCCCCCGTTCGTTTATTTCATTGACAGCAGAAGTGTTCATGAAGAGCCAGTAGGGATTATTTTCGTCAGGCCATGTAAAGCCCTCATTCAAAACCTTGTCCCCGATTATGATTAATCCTGCTACCTCCTCACCCACATGGACATCATTGAGGGTGGCGAACTGGAAGAGAAATTTGCCTGAAGGGGTGGTGAGTGTTCTTACAGTTCCAGGGGAGTATTCATTTGTGGTTCCCGTTATTTCGCCACTTTTTGTCCTGTAGTAATACTCTGTGCCGGGTGTAAGTCCTGTGACTTCACAGTAATGATATTCTGTTCTTTCTTCTCTGCAGTCGTATTCACTCAGATTATCCGGAGATGTCCCGATGAGAACCTTTGAGTCGCCCTTTTCGTCGGTCCTCCAGGTGATGATTATGGAAGTGTCTGTGACAGTCACGAGTTCCTCGTTGAAAATCTCTGTTACAGGGGGTAATTTTTTTGCACAGGTCAGGAGCACTGCAGTTACAATTAATAAAAACAGGATTTTATATTTCATAGATTAAAATAATACTTGAATTATTCTCAATAGTCAATCTGATTACAAATCCTGTGGTGCTTCTCAGTGTTTTAATCTCCTTGACCTTATTTCCTTTTCAGTCCATAATAAATTATTATGATTATGAATTTATTATGCAGAGAATCTCTTGGTATTGTGGCGGTGTTTCTTATTGCAGGATGCTCCTTCTTTTTCAGAGAGACAAAAAAGGTTGAAGCGACAAAAACGCCACTCATCCCGAAAACTGTAGAATCAGACCCGAGGTATCATTTTATGCTGGGGAAGTATTTTATGTATGAGAATAAATTTGATGAAGCAGAGAAGGAATTTGAGAAAGCCCTTTCCCTTGACCCTCTTTCCGATGATATCGCATTTAATCTTGCTGTAGTGAATTTAAAAAAGGGTGAGATTAATGAGGCGAAGGAACTTCTCCTTTCAATCGTCCAGAGAGAGGGATATTACCCTGAAGTTCATGAACTTCTCGGCAGGGTCTATGCATCATTAAGGGACTATGAAAATGCAATAAGAGAGTTTGAAAAGAGTCTGGAAGAGGAAAGTGAAAATCCAGAACTCTATTTTGAACTCGCCACCCTCTATGCAGAACAGCAGAATTATGAAAAAGCAATAGAGACATTCAAACGATTGCTAAAAATTGTACCTGATTTTTATCTTGCCTTCTACTATCTTGCGAAGATTGAGATTCAAAGAAATAATGTAAATTCTGCAATTGAATATTTAAAGAAATCCATTGAGGCAGATAAAAGGTTCATCAGCGGATGGATTGAACTTGGAGAATTATACGAAAGGAACAATAGAATTGATGAGGCGATAGATGTTTATAACCGGGCTCTGGAGGTCCTCCCGGATGATATTTCCCTCCATGAGAAACTTGCGTACCTTTATGCAAGCAAGGATGAGATAAAGAAGGCAATAAAAGAGTTTAAAAGGGCAATCTCTCTGGATTCAACCAATCTTGATTATCACCTTAAGTTGGGAATAATGTACCTTGAGGATAAGGATTACACATCAGCCCTTGATGAGTTTAATCTTATACTGGTGTCTATTCCAGATAGCCCTGCTGCTAACTATTATGCGGGGCTGACCTGTATTGAGATGGGACAGTATGATAAGGGAAGGGAGTATTTATCAAAGATTAAGATAGAATCAGAATTTTACATAGAGTCAATAATCAGAATAGGCTTTTCCTATAAGAAAGAAGGCAGGATGGATGAGGCTATAAATTATGTAATATCAAGGATCAGGGATGGCGTAAAATCGCCCTCACTCTACCGTTTCGGTGTCGCCCTCCTTCAAGAAGGGAAAAAATATGATAAAGCAATAGAGGTTGCAAAGGAAGGGCTTTCTAATTTCCCTGACGCAATTGAACTCTATTACCAGCTGGCATTTGTCTATGATGAAATGGATGACTTTGATAAAGCAATTGAGCAGATGGAGAATATACTCAGGATAAACCCGGATCATCCCGATGCCTTAAACTATATCGGGTATATCTGGGCAGAGAGGGGAGTGAATCTGGAAGAGGCGGAGGAGAAGATTAAGAAGGCATTGAGTATAAAACCTGATGACGGTTTTATAGTTGACAGTCTGGGATGGGTCTATTATCAAAAGGGAATGTATAAACAGGCACTGAAGGAACTACAGAGGGCTTTAAAGCTTGCAGGAGATGACCCGGTTATCCTTGAACATCTCGGAGATGTGTATCTTAAGTTGAACAACAAATTGCTCGCAATTGAATCGTATAAGAAGGCCCTGAATTTAGATATGAGGGAAAAGGACAGAAGCAGGATCAAGAAAAAATATGATGAACTTAAACTAATTTTGCATTGAGGTATGCCTCCAAAAATATTTATAATTATTTTAATTTTATTGACCTCCTCCTGCTTTTATGAGAGACCGGTTATAAAACCACATGAGATAACAAAGGACATTATTCCGAAATGGCAGAAGAGGAATGAAGTTTTGCAAAATCTTAAGGCACAGGCAAAAATTTTAATTTCCACTCCGGAAGGGTCAAAGCGATTCAATGCCCTTTACCTCGCCTCATTGCCTCTGAATTTCAGGGTGGAGGTGCTTACACCCTTCGGGCAGACAATCGCCGGGATCTCCTCAGATGGAGAAAATATTTACGCACTCAATGTCAATGATAACCTCTGTTTTAAATCACCCCTCAAGGAAGGAACATTAGCGAAGTTCATTCCGTTCAGAATTTTGCCTGATGCGCTTGTTGATTTACTTATTACCCGAATTCCCTTTCTGGACAATCATGATGTAATAATAAATTCTCTGGAGAAGGGGCTACTGGAGGTCTCTGTTAAGGGCAAAGAGGAGGAGATTGTCTTTGACGGAAAGGATGAACTTATAGTTAGAGGAGAATTGGGCGATTTAGAATTCAGTTTTGAAAAGTTTTTTAAATCAGGAGAAATTCTTATTCCATCAAAAATAATACTTAGAAATAACAGCGGAAGTTTAATTTTTTTGCTTGAAAATCCAGTGATAAATTCTAAAATTGAACCTCAAGATTTTCTATTTACCTTTCCTGAAGATTGCCTCTTTACCGAAGAAGGGGTATTCCAATGAGAAATTTTGTCAAATTATTTATAATTATATGCAATTTACTTACAGTTATAGAATGTTCAAGGAGCCCGGAGGGAGATAAATCAGGTAAATCGCTGGATGATAATGAGCCTGCCTATGGAGATGCCATCATAGAGGGATCCATTGGCGATGCCAGCAATCTGCTTCCACCCCTTGCCTCTGATTCTGCCTCATTTGCAATAATCGGGCTTGTATATAACGGGCTTGTGAAATATGATGCAAATTTGAATCTCGTTGGCGACCTTGCTGAGTCCTGGGATATTTCCGATGATTGTAGAACAATCCTCTTTCGTCTCAGAAAGGGGGTTAAATGGCATGATGGTGTTGAATTTACTGCAGAGGACGTTGAGTTTGGCTACAGGACGATTATCAATCCGGGGACGCCCACTGCCTATTCCAGTTTATTTGATGAAGTGAAGGAGGTTAAGGTAATAGATAAATATACACTCAGGATTACTTACAGGAAACCCTTTGCCCCGGGCCTTTCTTCCTGGGGAACACTTGTGGTTCTTCCTAAGCACCTTCTTGAGGGTCAGGATATTACAAAGAGTGAACTTGCAAGGAAGCCAGTTGGCACAGGCCCGTACATTTTTAAAGAATGGATCCCGGGACAGAAGATTATTCTGGAGGCAAACAAAAACTACTTTGAGAAAGGCAAACCATACATTCAGAAATATATATATAGAATAATACCTGACCAGTCCACAATGTTTCTTGAATTGAGGGCAGGGAATCTTGATTTTTCAGGATTGACCCCATTACAGTTCAGGAGGCAGACAGAGACCCCTTATTTTAAGAATAATTTTAATAAATACAACTATCTATCAATGTCTTATACCTATCTTGGATATAACCTAAGGCATAAATTTTTCAGTGATAAGAGGGTCCGGCAGGCATTCTCATACGCTATAAATAAGAAGGAGATCCTTGAGGGTGTGCTTCTGGGTCTTGGTGTTGAGGCAACAGGTCCCTACAAACCGGATACATCTGTTTACAATCCAGATGTTAGAAAATATGAATACAATCCAGAGAAAGCGAGGGAATTGTTGAAAGAAGCAGGTTTTAAGGACAGTGATGGAGATGGTGTGCTTGACAGGGATGGAAAACCCTTTCAGTTCACTGTGATTACCAATCAGGGCAACGAACAGAGGATAAAGACAGCAGAATTAATCCAGAGGAATTTGAAGGATATAGGTGTGAATATGAATATAAGGGTTCTGGAATGGACTGCCTTTCTGGATGCTATAGATAGAAGGGATTTTGAAGCAGTGATTCTCGGCTGGTCCCTTGACCCTGACCCGGACCAGTACGATATATGGCACTCAAGTAAGACGGGTTCCAAGGAGTTCAATTTTATCTCCTATAACAACCCGGAAGTTGATCAACTTTTAGTTAAGGGCAGAAATACATGTAGATACGAAGAGAGAAAAAAGTATTATTATAAACTCCAGGAGATTCTTGCAGAAGAACAGCCATACACATTTTTATATTTTCCCCAGGCACTTCCAATTGTCCATGCGAGATTCAAAGGGATAAAGCCAGCGCCCGCCGGGATAGGTTATAATTTTGTTGACTGGTTTGTTCCCAGGTCATTACAAAAGTACAAATTCTGAATTAATATTAATAATTATGTTGTTATATATTATAAAACGCCTCTTCGGAATGGTTCCGGTTTTGATAGGAATTACTCTTATCTCATTTATAGTTATTCATCTTTCTCCGGGTGAGCCGGCTGGAATAGAGGCGCAGTTAAATCCGAAGATCTCTGCAGAGGCGCGGTTGAGGTTGAGGCAGTATTATGGCCTGGATAAACCCCTTTACGAGCAGTATTATTTTTGGCTGAAGCGCTTTGTGAAACTGGATTTTGGCGAATCCTTTTCTTCCGACCACAGACCTGTCATTGATAAAATCAAGGAGCGATTGCCAATTACAATTCTTATCAATCTCCTGAGCCTAATAATAATCTTTGTTGTTGCAATTCCGGTAGGCGTATTTTCAGCCATCTATAAAAATAGAATGCCAGACAGGATAATTACCCTTCTCCTCTATTTTGGATTTGCCACCCCTGGATTCTGGCTCGCACTAATTTTGATGTATATATTTGGATTGCGGCTGGGGATTCTTCCGATTTCAGGGATAACATCAGTTATTGTACCCGAGACATTAATGGGAAAAATCATTGATGTAGCGAAGCACCTTGTCATTCCTCTTTTTGTCTCTGCCTTTGCAGGGCTTGCAGGCCTTTCAAGGTATGTGAGAGCAAATATGGCTGAAGCCCTTTCGCAGGAATATATCCTCACTGCGAGGGCAAAGGGCTTATCAGAAAGGCGCGTCGTTTATGTCCATGCTCTAAAAAATGCACTCCTGCCCGTTGTGACAATTCTCGGACTTTCTCTCCCGGAGCTTATAGGTGGAAGCGTGATTTTTGAAAGCATATTTGCAATTCCTGGAATGGGGCAATTATTCTACCAGAGTGCAATGATGCGCGATTATCCTACAATCATGGGAATTCTTACGATAGGTGCAATCCTGACCCTCATTGGCAATCTTCTTGCTGATATAGGTTACGCACTCATTGACCCGAGGATAAGGATGGCGAGGAGAGGAGGTTAATGAAGGACTTCTTTAAAAATAAACTTTTTATATCCGGTTTTGTAATTGTCTCAATATTCATATTGCTTGCAATTTTTGCACCTTTCATTGCCAGGCATCACCCTTCTGATGTTAATATTGATAAAATCCTTCTTCCGCCATCTCCTGAACATCCCATGGGGACTGACGAACTCGGAAGGGATGTATTTTCGCGATTTTTATATGGTGCGCGCGTGTCCATCTCTGTGGGAATAATCGCAGTGGCGATAAGAATAATAATAGGCCTTTTGGTTGGAGCAATTGCTGGATATTACGGTGGAATTATTGATTCTTTTCTGATGCGCTTCGTTGATGTAATGCTGACATTTCCTACATTTTTCCTTCTTCTGGCACTTGTTGCCTTTCTTGAGCCCTCAATATTTACTGTCATGGCTGTCATAGGTGCAACAACATGGATGGGGCTTGCGCGATTGGTGAGGGCTGAGGTCCTCTCCCTGAAGGAGAGGGGATTTGTTGAAGCATCGCGGGCGCTCGGCAGTGGAGATATGGTAATATTATTTAGACACATCCTGCCTAATGCAATGGGACCTGTCATTGTCTCTGCTGTCCTCGGCGTTGCAGGGGCAATTCTCACTGAATCCGGATTAAGTTTTCTTGGTCTAGGGGTGCCTCCGCCAACTCCAAGCTGGGGGAATATCATCTTTGAGGGAAAAGACAATCTTGATATTGCGCCATGGCTTTCATTTTTCCCTGGCATTGCCATTCTCATAACAGTCCTTGGATTCAATCTCATGGGAGATGGAATAAGCGAGGTAATCCAGCCGAAAGGCAGTAAAATCCAGAGAAGGTGAGAAATGAGGCGCTTTGTTATTCCGTCTTTGATTCTTGTAATTTACTTTCTTCTTTCATTTTTTTCTGTTCGCACCATATCCCAGACCTTTGATGAGTCTGTAAATCTTGTATCCGGATATCATTTTTTAAAGACCGGAGAGACATACCTTAATCCAGAACATCCGCCATTTATTTCCGTTCTTTCTTCTCTGCCACTATTCTTTTTGAAATTAAATCCTCCTCAAATAGATGTGGATAATCCGGCAATTGAATTGTATAATCCCGGAAATTCAAAATACCGATACAGGATTGCAAATAAATTCATTTATGAAAACCGCGTAAGTCATGAAATCATTCTCTTTCTCGGGCGGTTACCGATTATTCTGCTCTCTTCTGCTCTTGCTCTCCTGATTTTTGTATGGAGCAACCGGGCGGGGGGAGTTTATGCCGGTCTTCTCTCAGTTATGCTCTACGCTTTAGATCCTAACTTTCTTGCCCATGGACAACTTATCACAATGGATGTGGGACTTGCATTCTTTTATACTCTCAGCACATTTCTCTATATTAATTACCTGAATAATAGAAAATTCTATAAATTTCTACCCCTTGCCCTGTCCTTTTCTTTGACAATTCTTACGAAATTTCCAGGCTTTCTCCTTCTTCCTGTTTTTTTTATTATCTCAACAATATATAGTTACAAAAATTTGAGAGTTTTAATGAAGTGTTACTTTGAGATCATCGTGATTTTTTTCCTCGCTATTATTATTGTCCTGCTTTTTTACAGCGGGCATGTTGAATATTATCTCAATAGTTTGCAATATGCGTATAACCATTCAAGAGCCGGTGACTATAATTTTTTGTTTGGTTCTTTCTCCCCCAGTGGATGGTTCTATTATTTTATAGTTGCCTTTTTTGTAAAAACGCCTTCAGCCACACTTATGATTATTTTCCTTTCACTCTATGTATTTGTTAAGAACCGCAGAGAACTGCGGGATTATATCTTTATTCTTATTCCTTCTGTAATTTTTCTTTCCGCATCCCTTTTTAGCACAGTTAACATTGGCCACAGATATATCCTGCCGATCTATCCATTTTTATTTATCTTTGCTGGTTTACTGTTGAAGAAGGGGATTGCAAAGGGTAAGGTTTATCCTCTTCTGGCTATATTATCTCTTCTGGGTCTTGTGTATTCAAACATTAAAATTTATCCCCATTATCTCTCATATTTTAACATAATTGGTGGTGGGCCCAAAAAGGGACACAGGATCCTTGTTGATTCCAACATTGACTGGGGACAGGATTTGAAGTTTTTGAAAAAATATATGAGAGATAATAATATTAAGGAGATTTACTTTGCCTACTTTGGCTCCCTTGACCCTGCCTTTTATGGAATTAAGTATAGATTTATACCATCCTCCTTTTATAGATATGTGGAAGGCGCCGATGAACCATATAAATTGAAATTGCCCCTTCCGGAAAGAAAGGTCCTGGCAGTTAGTGTTACATATCTATATGAAAGCATCGCATATCACTGGCTCCAATACAGAGAACCCACCGCAATGGCAGGATACTCCATCTATATTTTTGATATAACCGACGATATTCAGGCGCGATTGAATCTTGTGCGCGCCTATTTTCTGGTGAATGCGAAGGAGACAGCCAGGGCAGAACTAAATGATATACTGGCGAGATATCCTGATAATCCGGAGGCATTGAAATTTAAAGAAATAATGGATAGATATTAAAATGGAAAGGTTGAGGATTTTTAAAAAACTGTTAAAATAATCCTTTGGAATTGAGATGCTGAATTTTGATTTTACAAAAAGTGGATTGGAATTCAAGGAAGATGTGATCTCGCCATTCAGGGAGAGAATCGAGAAAGTTATCAAGGACCTCAGGGCGGGGAAAGGGGAGTATATTTTTTCTGCACTCCTTGACTCCACTCAGGAACTGGAGAGAATAAAGAGAATTACAAATTTAATAAAGAGAGAATTTAATACACTTATTGTTGTTGGCATAGGCGGTTCTTCTCTTGGAGCCCGGACATTGATTAACGGGCTTAAGGAGCGCAATCAAAGGGGATGTGACATTTTCTTTCTTGAAAACATTGACCCGGAGACAATAAGGGGCGTCCTTGAGAAGATTGAACCAGCAGAAACCGCAGTGAATTTCATCAGCAGGTCCGGGACCACCCTTGAAACAGTGAGCCAGTATTTGATTATAAAGGAGTATTTTAAAAAGAGATTAAAGAAATTTTATAAAAATTTTTTTGTAATCACTGCTGAGGAGAATTCCTTTTTAGGAAGGGAGGCGAAGAATTCTAATTATAACCTTATAAAGATTCCAGCGGAACTTACAGGCAGATATTCTGTGCTGAGCCCGGTGGGACTTATACCTGCAGGTGCGGCCGGGCTTGATGTGAGAAAAATCGTGGAGGGAGCAAAAAGGATTCGCGAACTTTGTCTGGACACTGATATAAAGCGTAATCCATCCGCTCAATTTGCCATTGCCTGTTACCATCATTACATCAGGGGCAAAAAAAACATTGTTATAATGCCCTACAGAGATGCACTTTTTACACTTGGAGAATGGTTCGCCCAGTTATGGGCTGAGAGTCTGGGGAAGATAGATTCCGATGGAGTGCCGCAGGGACAGACGCCGGTGAGGGGTATAGGAACCCAGGATCAGCACTCTCTTCTCCAGTTGTATCTTGACGGACATGATGATAAAATTACATTATTTATTACCTCAGGAGTACGAAGGGATATAAAAATAAAATCAGGGACTCATGAGTTTTCTTATCTTAAAGACAAAAATCTATCCACTGTCCTTCTATCAGAACAAAAAGCAACTCAGGAAGCACTTTTTGCCAAGGGCAGACCATCAATAACTATTCATGCTGAGAAATTAAAAGAGTCATCACTCGGAGGGCTTTTTTACTTTTTTGAGGTTGCTACTCTTTTTATGGCTTCCTTTCTAAAGGTCAATCCATTCAATCAGCCTGCTGTAGAGGAGATAAAGAAAAGGGCGACGGCAATACTATCCTCTAATACCAGATAGATTTCCTCCTCTTTAATAACTCAATAAGCATGTTTTGAATGGTGGAACGAACCATCTCAGAAAGTTTATTAACGAGCAGGTCATTTTCCTCAGCATTCGGTCCATACTGGCTGAGGTCAATGGGTTCACCAAACTGTATGTACCACTTTGAGGGAAGTGGAATAATGCCGAGGAGTCCGAACCATGGGAAGAAGGGGGTGATGGGGATATATGGAACTCCGAAGAGTTTTCCAAGTTTGACAGCCCTTCCAATAAGTGGATAAATCTCCTCAGCACCGACGACCGCCACTGGCACAATTGGCGCACCTGTCCGCATGGCAAGCCGGATGAATCCGCCTCTCCCAAATCGCTGGAGTTTATATCTTTCATGGAAATACTTGCCCACGCCCTTTACGCCTTCAGGGAAAACAAGAACTGCTTCACCCTTTCTCAGGAGTCGTTCTGCGTTTTCCTGACATGCCCGAACTCCTCCAATTCGGGGCATAAAAGTACTTATTATGGGAAAATAATAGACAAAATTTTCCACCAGCGGCCTTATGTCACGCTGAGCAGGATGCTCTCTCCAGATGGCAAGTTTTGTCATGGCGCCGTCAAATGGGAGGGTTCCAGAATGGTTTGAAACAAGGAGAACGGGCCCTGTTGAAGGCACATTATTTACTCCGATTGTCTCAACGCGCCACCACTTTTCATATAGAAAATCAAAGAATGGTTTGACTTTAAGTTCAAAGACCCGATCTCTTCCGAATTCATCAACCTCATCAGAAATTGCCCACATTGAAATTGTTCTGTAAAAATTTATCCATGTTTTTAATGAAAAGACAGAAGAAATTTTTATCGGTAGGGAAATAATACCCTTCATTCTATCCAGTATTTGAGACAATACTTCTTTTTTTTCTGATGTGCCCTGTGAGGCTATAATTTGTTTTATCCGTTCCTCAACGGATTTCAGTATTCTCTCCTCCGCAAGGTCCTGTTCTTTGATTCTGCTCTCAACCTCGTTAAGATGCTTCTCTATTTTCTCTTCAAGTCGTCGCAGATGGAGTTCAAGCATGGGGTCAAATTGTGGATGATATGCCTCTGCGGTAATATCCCTGCCATTCATCTGCAATGGTTCGGCTTTTCTGGATTTTGCAGGGGGTAAATATTCCGCAGGTTTATTGATTATTTTTCCCCTTGTTTCCGGTTTTTTCTCCTGGATTGATATAACATTCTTCATATATTCACCTCGTTAAATATTATTTTGTGTGGAGCAATTTCTTATTCAACAATATTATATCTCCATCATATTAATTTTATCTCCCGTAAGCGTTGCATACCAATAAAATGGTTGAGGGTCTCTTTGGTGCTGTATCTCGGAGTAAAGCCAAGTTCTTTCGCTGCTTTTTCGCCATCTGCAACCCATATGTAACGAATGAAATCAAGATGACGTGATGGTGCACCGAATATTCCGGCAGCCCATAGAATATCAACAAGGGGATAGGCAAGAACATGGAGCATGGGGAGGTTAATCTTACCTGCAAGTTTAAGAAGGGTGCTTAATGGAAGGACGCCTTTCCCGACAATATTGAATTTTCCTGGATGGTCTCCCTCTATTGCAAGGCGAAATGCGTCTATAACGTCCTCCTCGTGGACTAACTGGAAGAGGGGATCATAGCCCAGAAGTGTAAGTATAACAGGGCTGCGAAGATAACTTGTGAGATAATTCTGGATGGTTGGACCAAGTATCCAGCAGGGTCTTAAGACAGTGACGCAGGTCTGAGGATTCTTTTTTCTGAATCTCTCCACTAGGTGCTCTGCCTCCACCTTATCCCGGACATAATGATAGTTGGAGTTTGAACAGAGTGGCATATCTTCCGTGAGAAAATTGGGATTCATTGCAGAGGCTCCGTAAACCATGGTGGTGCTTCCAAGAATAAATTTCTTAATCTTAACCTCTGCACAGGCATGGAGCACCTGCATTGTTCCTATAACCTCTAACTCGTGGGCATAACTTGTATGCTTTGTAGGATTTGTCAGGAAGGCGAGATGGACGAAGGTGTCCACATGTTCGTTCTTGAGTATTTCTACAATCTTTGCATCTGCTGTGGGTTCTGTGAGGTCAATCTTATAATACTTTGTTGTTTTCTGGAGAAAATCGGGCTTTTTGATATCAAGAACTACAACCTTATACCTCGGGTCAACCTGAAGGCGATGTGTAATGTTACTTCCGATGAATCCATTTGCCCCTGTTATTGCTATTATACGTTCATATTCGTGCGCCTTATGCGATTTCTTTTTCTTCATAGATTATTATTAAGTGTATCCGAAATTGAAAAATTGTCAAGAAAGATAGTAGTATGATATTATATCTCTTATGAAAATAGATGCAGGTATCATTCTTGGCTCAGGAATAGAGATACCTCCCTTTGTAAAGGTAATAAAAGAGGTGAATTTTGCTGAACTTAATCTGATAGAGCCCTCTGTAGAAGGGCATTCCTCAGTTTATTATCTCTCCGAGATAGGAGACAAGGTAGCAGGGATTCTTTCAGGACGAATTCATCTCTACGAGGGATATACTCCGGAGGAGGTATGCAGGGGAGTAAAGTTTTTAAAAGAAGAGGGGGCATCTAAAATAGTAATTACAACTGCAGGCGGGATTGTCAACAGAAGGTTTACCCCTGGTTCAATAATGCTTGTTAAGGATCAGATAAACCTTACAGGAAAGACCCCATTTGATTTTAAAAAGGAGAAAAAATTCATTAATACAACCGGAATATATAATGTTGAAAAATTTAAACAATATAAGAAATTATGCAATAAATTTAAAGTAAGACTTTATATTGGCACCCTCGCTGGCGTTCATGGACCAGCATACGAGACGCCCGCTGAGGTGAAGATGCTGAAGCGAATGGGGGCTGATGCTGTCTGTATGTCAACCGTTCTGGAGGCAATGTTTGCCCATTATCTGAACATGGATGTCCTGGGAATCTCTGTGCTCACGAACTATGCAGGTCTTCATTCAGAAGGAACCCACGAAAATGTCGTATCAATGGCAAAGAGGCTTTCAGAGGTTGTATTTAAAATTATTGAGTTTTATCTTAAGTCAGGGTGATATCTTCATGGAATTGAATGCCGTTGAGATTTCCCAGAGGATTCTCACTCCTCTTCCCTCCGAGGAACTTCTCCGACTTGACAGGTTTCTCATAAGGCAGGGCATCTCTGGTTCACGGAATGTGATTAAGATGATTATAGAAAGAGGCGGTGTGCTCATCAACGGGAGATTGGTTACCTTTCCATCAAAAAGGGTGAAGATGGGAGACAGTGTATTTGTGAGGAGAATCCTTCTGCCTTCCTCTGAGACAGAGGAAGGATCGCTCAGGATTATTCATCAGGACGAGGATATTGTAGTTGTAAACAAACCGCCGGGACTTCTTACATTACCTGACAGTCAATCAACAGTTCCGAGCGTATTTGCCAGAATTAAGAAAATCTTAAAGGGAGAGAAGAAAGGGATTTTCCCTGTCCACCGTCTTGATAAGGATACATCCGGTCTTCTTATCTTTGCCCGCAATCAAAGGGCATCAGAATTTTTAAAGAAGCAGTTTGAGGAGAAGAGGGTGGTGAAAAAATATATTGCCTTCCTTCAGGGGAATCTTTCAAGGACTTCCGGGACAATAAAGGGGAATATGCGGGCAAGCGGCGAATTTGGAGAATCCAGGTATGCAGTCCTTCAGATGTTTAAAGAGGCAACAATGGTGGAGGTCATGCCCAGAACAGGGAGGACAAACCAGATAAGGATTCAATTCGCTGAGATGGGTCATCCGCTTATAGGCGAGTATAAATACCTGAAGCCCTCAAAGAGAACCTGTGTGGTCTTTCCCAGAGTTGCACTGCATGCTTTAAGTATAAGTTTTCTTCACCCCCGGGATATGAAGGAGGTCGCGTTTTCATCAGATATTCCTCAGGATCTCCGAACCCTGATGGAGTTCCTCGGAAAGTTACAATAGTTTTCTGTGTAGATTTCCTTCAATGTTTATGCGGGGATTATTTTGTTGTTTTGAAGCGATTAATCTACCTTACAATTTCATTAATCGTTTTACCTCGTTGTAGATTCGCATATCCTCTGCTTCATCAGAAAGCTTCATAGCCCATTTCTCAAGGTAATTTTTATCTAACCTTTGAGAATACCTTCTTGAAATATTTTCTGCATCTGCAAGGTCAATATGTCGTGCAGGTATAACCTTAAATAAAATCATGTCTTCCGGGGTAGGAAATGGAGCATCAATTCCATAAATCTTTATCCATTGCTTCCTCGCCATTGCACTCTTTTCAAAATCTGTAGAGAGTATTAAGAAATCAATGTGAAAGTCACCGAATAAAATTTGAAAGGTCCCTGTTTCCTGCACTCTTTTTATGATTTCTTTCTCTTTAAATGTATAACCTTTCTTCTTTGCTTTTTTGAGAAAATCTTTTATTTCTGTTCTTTTGATGTAGATGCAAATATCAAGATCCTCTGTCATTCTCGGATTCCCCAGAATAGAGGCTGCAACTCCACCGATTACAAGGTAGTCAATTTTCTGGCTATTTAAAAACTTAATTGTTTTTTTAAATACTTCTGGTAGAGATGGCACTTCTTCGTCTCATTAAGGTAAGTTTTACACACCGAGGATTATCAGGACTAAAATTACTCCTGAACTCATTTAATGTTTCCCGAGAAGTCAGGGATTCAAAAATCTTCACACTTTTTTTAATGGTCAGTTTTTTCAAAAAATGTTCTTTATCTTTTTCAAATTGCTTAAATCTTTTCTTATCAAAAAGTCCTTTCATTTTTAGCATTATAACACAAATTATATCATTAATCAAGAATATCCTCTTGTTATTTTTTACCTAACCTCACATTCCTGTCTGCGTGCGGACAGGTTATCAACTCTGAAATTATAGCCTGTCATTTTTATTTTGCAATAAGATTTCCTTCAATTTTTCTTGACTGAAATAGAGAGGGGTCTGAAAATAGTAATTAGGATAGGTTAATCAAAAAATATTTTTGAGTAA
>FWWL01001395.1_pt1 | contig 57750 bp, 33 predicted proteins | sample 2228331 | NCBI WGS metagenome assembly FWWL01 (sample SAMEA103939775, study PRJEB20133) | metagenome
CCGGCGATCAGGATGCCGGCCAGGATGGCGAGGGCGGCCAGGATGCCCGTATTGTTCTTCTTCTTGCGGGGCTCTTCGGCAGCAGCCACCGGCTCGGTCTGCCCGTTCTCCGCGACCGCAGGCCGGGCGATTCCCGGGAAGCGCGCCGCGATCTGATTCACCGCATCCTCCGTGGCCGCCAGCGCGAACTGCTCCGGAAGACCGGCGACCATGTTCGCCGGGGAGCGCCCGGTCGCCACCAGGGTCTGACCTTCCACGCGTCCGGTCTCGGCGTTCAGCACCTCTGCCGTGATGGTGATCTGGCCCTCGCGCTTCTCCGAATCGAACTCGAAGTCCGTGATGGCGCCCACCATCACCCGCGGGAAGCCCATCACCTGCGCGATGCGCAGGGCGCGCTCGATCTGGTCATCCTCGATGCCGAAGGTCCCTCGCACGTCGGATTCCCTCAGCACGTTCTCCTCCTGCGCTCGGCGGATGACCGGATGCCGCGGGTTGTAGAGCACTCCGTTGTAGCGGCGGCTGAGCATGGACGCGTCCTTCATCGCCCGGGCCACGCGCGGCCCGAGCGTGTTGGCGCCCTGCTCCACCTGGCTGTCGAACGGCATGATGAGCAGCCCGAGCCGCGGCCCGGTGTAGACCGGTTCGGCCGGGCGCCGCCGTCCCCGCAGCCGCCGGCGGCGAGGCTGCGGGCTGACCCGCCGGGGACGACAAGGACGGCAGCGCGACAGCAGGCTCCGTGTCCTGCTGCGCCCCCGCCCCGGTCGCCGCAAACCCCATCAGCAACGCGGCAAGCGCCGCCGTGCCCGCGCGGAGCGCATAGTCTCTCATCGTGACTTGCATCGGCTTATCCGTAGGTTCCCTTTCCGTATCTCCACTGATGATGCGCCCGCTTCAGGGCCGCAGAATCAGTTCACAATCCACCAGCGCGCGGATCCAGTATCCGCGTCCGGGCTCCAGCTGCGTCACCTGGGTGCCGGGGCGCACCAGGAAGTATTCGCCCCGCGTCCCGGCCGCCGGATTCCAGCCCCAGGCATAGTCGCGGATCCATCCCGCCGCCGCCGCGGACGCCAGGGTGCGGGTCTGGCCCTGATACCGCACCTGAGCGTTGCCCAGGGCGATGGGTGTCGCGAACACCGACGCGATCTGGTTCCAGCCCGTATTCAGCGACAGAGCGTACGGAGTATCCTGCGGCCACAGCCGGCCGGCCGCGAAGACCGTCTCGGTCGTGGTCGGCATCACCCAGAAGCCCGTGCCGCCTTCCATCCGAATGGTGGCGCGGTCTGAAGGATACATCAGGTACCGGTTCTGGGTGGGTCTCCAGATGGCCAGGCGCATCCGCGTCGCCGCGTCGTCGGCGGTGTTCCCCGGAGTCCCGCCGTCACCGAAGACGTCCGCCGCGTCCGTGCTGGTGGGGATGACGCTCAGCCCGATCATATCGATGCGGTTTCGCACCAGACTGATGGCATACCCGCCCACCGTCACGGCCTGGCTGCTGGACTGCGGAGGATAGCCTCCCCCGCCGCCCCAGGACACATTGATGGTCCACAGGCCGCTGACGTTGGCAGGACCCAGGCTGACCGAATACTCGCCCGCCGAAGAAGTGGTCACCGTGCGGGAGATGACCGACCCATCCTCCTCACGCGTCGCGGTGATGGTGAGCACCGCCGGATTCAGGTTCGACGGAGTCAGACTCCCGGACACCACGATCTCATCCCCGAGGTTCGGGGCGGACGGTGCGACGTTCACGATGAGGCTGGCCCCGCTCACCACCGGCCCGGTGAACACCGCGCTGCCCGCCGGCAGGCGCGTGGTGGCCTGTCCGTTGCTGGCGGTGAAGTAGTAGGTATGCGTCCCGGCGGTCAGCTGGATGGGCGGCGACTTGTAGAGCGACCGTCCCTGTGCGTCCGAATAGGATGGATCGCGCGTCATCGCCCTTCCGGGCTGGCTGTCGATGAACACCGTCACCGCAGTCGCCGGCGCGCCGTTCGGGTCGCGGTACTTCACGCTGTAGATGAACGTGCTCGGTGTGCCCGACACGGCATCCACACGCCCCTCGCTCAGCTCCGGCTCCACCAGGTCCTGCACCAGAGGCCCGCTCTGGAGCGCCATCGGCTCGGCGTCCTGGAAGCCGTCGTTCGCGATGAAGCGGTAGTTGTGGCTTCCGAGGCCGAGGGTGGAGGAGTACCGGTATTCCACGCCGGCCCGGTAGTCCGTCCCGGGCGTGACCTTCGTCATGTCGATCGGCGCTCCGCCGTCGATGATGACCCGGACGAACGCCGGCGGGTCGTTATCCGCATCCGAATAGGTCACCGACCAGATGAACACGGTCGATGTGGTCCCGTTGGCCGGCGAGACGCCCTGCCCCGGGCCGATGGTGAGCACCGGCCGCGAGTTGATGGTCACGGTCGGGTCGCTCGCCCCGGTCGGGTCCGCAGGGAACCGGGCCAGTGTGGCCCCGCTCCGGTATCCGTCCGACGCCACGAAGTGGAACCGGTGCGTGCCCGCGGGAAGGTTCCCGATGACCGCCTGGTGCACCACGGGCGTCGTCCAGTCCGTGATCGGCGCCACGGGCCTCATCACCACCGGCTCGTGGGCTCCGTCCGTGAAGACCAGCATCACGTAGCCCACCACTCCGCTGTGCGGAGCCGCCGGGTCATTGTCGGCATCCGAATAGCTCACCCGGAAGGTGAACGTGTCCGAAGCCAGCCCGCTCACCGGGTCGACCGACCCCGCCGTCAGCACGGGCGGGACGTTGCCGGCCGGAGCCGCGCTGCGCACCGTCGGGCCCGAGAGCTCCCCGCTGTCGAGGAACCTCACCACAGTGGTGGTGGGCGGCGCCACCGCGCTGAAGTGATAAGTGTGCGGGCCGATCGGCAGCGCGGACGTCACCACCTGATAGGTGACCGGCTGGCGATAGTTCGTGGACGGCGGGCTGGGCTGCGTCATCACGAGCGACGCGATGGAGACCGTGTCGCCCACCGTGATGCCCTCCGCCGCAGGGTCCGCCGCTCCGATGGTGACGCTGTTGGCGCTGTTCGTCAGCACCAGGAACGTCTTCCCGGTGGCCGCCGTCGCCGTCTGCTGCGTGCCGGTGTCCGGCGACAGCACCAGCCCCGTGGTCACCTGCAGGATCTTGCCCGCCAGAGCTCCCGGCTGCCAGTCGGCGCCCTGGATGGTGAGCGTGGACCCGTTGATGGCGGCGATGATGCCGGAATAGTCGATCTCCTGCGGGTTGTCTATCCACACCCGCGGATACCCGATGCCCGGAGCGTCACCGTCGGCATCGGTGAACTGGACCGTGTAGGTCACCGGCGTGCCGGGCAGGTTCCCTGCGGCCGGGTTCGGCGACACGCTCCCGTTCAGCAGCCTGGGGTCGTCGTTGACGACCGGCCCCGCGATGGGCGCCACGTCGGTGATGACGGTCGCCGAGTTCCGGGAGCCGTTGGCGTCGAAGATTGCGTATCCCGTGCCGTCGGACGCCTCGAAGTAGTACAGATGCCTCCCGCTCGGCAGCGTGGTGGTATACGTGAAGGTCACCCCGTTCGCATAGATGGGCGAGCTTCCGGCCACCGGCTGCATCGGGTAAGCCACCCCGTTGATGACCACCCGGACGAATGCGGGCGGCTCGCCGGTCTGGCCGTCAATGTCCGTGTAGACCACCGTGAACGTGAACGGGGTCGAGCTGCCGCCATCCACGGGTCCCGGCAGGTCCGGCGAGAACCGTCCCTGCGTCAGGATGGGCGGGTTGTTCTGGCCGACGGTGGGGCCGGCCGCCGCGAACCAGTACTCGATATCCACGTTGTCCGAGGCCGTGTTCGCCGTGCTGAACAGCACCCGTCCGTTCACGAAGTCGATGCGGTAGTCCCCCGCATTGTAGTAGTCGATGTAGACCAGCCGGACGCCCGGCGGCAGGGCGGCGCCCAGGGCGATGACCCCCGTCGCGGCGTTGTACTTCCCGCTGTTGCCCACACTGTAGTAGTCCGTCCCGATGCGATTCGGGTTGTCGTAGACGCCCCTCACCTCATGGACCACAGCCGGGTCGACCGTGATGGTCAGGCCGTCCGCCGAGACGGACCGGATGGCCGGGTCCCCCGGCATCAGCTGCCCGGTGAACTCGCGGCGCAGCACGGAGCCGTTCTTCAGGATGCGCGGCTCCAGAAGGACTCCGGTGTCGCCGATGGCCGTCACCGGCAGCGGACCCACGATCGGCCGCTGGCTGGTCGCATACAGCCTTCCGCTGGCGCTGGACGCGAAGTCGAGGACCTCGCCCGACCCTTCGCCCGAAGGCTGCCGCGTCCTGGCCATCGCGCTCGGCGACGAGGTCGGGTCGAACTGCGCGACGAACGTCCCGTCGCTCGCCTGGAAGCTGTAGAAGAAGTCGACCGGCAGGTCTCCCGGCCCCTCAGGACCCGGCAGCGTCGTCCCATACTCGAAGACCGCGCCGTCGCTGTAGACCGTGTCGGACGGCACCCGCTGGCTCATATTGTTGCCGCCATCCCAGAGGATGGGGTTCGCCGCGTAGGTGACCCACACGTCGCGGCTTGCATCAGCGAGCGGGATGCCCAGCGTGATCTCGCCGGTGTTCGCGTCGAACGAGCCGCCGGTGTAGTGGTTCGTGCCCACCCCCGCAGAGTTCGTCCAGACGCCCGTCACCGACAGCACCGGGACAGCGCGGGTGCGCACCCTGGTGGCGCTGAGAGGCTTCGCCCTCTCCAGCGTCCGGACGGTCCGCGGGTCGCCGGGCTGGTAACGGGCGCCGATGAACACCTTCACGTAGCTGGGCGCGCGGTCGTTCGGGTGCTTGTAGGTCACCTCGTAGACCCAACGCGTGGCGGAGTTGGCCGTCCCGTCCGGCGAGCGCACCCGCCCGTTCTCGAGCGTCGGCTGCTGGAGAGCCGTCACCGTGGGTCCCGAGAACCAGTTGATGACATCCGGCTGGTTCGAGGACGGATAGCGCACGAGCTCCCCGAAGATGACGTCGCTCGGGTCGGTCGGCCGCCCCCAGTCATCGGCGAACTCGAAGCGGTAGCGCTTCAGCCCCAGCCCGAGAGACGCCGCCTCGATGGAGGACAGCCGGTATTCGTACTGCACTCCCGCGGAGAAGTTCTGGTCCGTCTGGACCACCTTACGCATGGTGACGCGCAGCGGGCTCCCGCTTCCGCGGTCGATGATGAGGTCCGTCAGAGCCGGCCTCTGGTTGTCCGCGTCGCGGTAGGTGACGCGGTAGACGAACTCCGTCCCCAGCGGCCCGATGGTGGGCGTGACGCTGTGGTTGCTCAGCACGGGAGCCGTGTTCACGTAGGGCCCCGGCATATAGTCGTTGTTGGAGGCGTACTGGTCGCCGGGCACATACGGGTCCACCCACCAGCTCCAGCTGGAGTCCTCCGCGGGATCGAGGACGGGCGGTTCCATCAGACGCCCGTCCGGGCGCACCGGGAACCGGACCGGACCCATTCCGACATCCGCCTCGAAGTAGTAGGTATGCGGCCCGGCAGGCAGCGTCATGCTCCGGGTGTAAAGCAGACCGTTCTTGTAGTCGTCGGGCGTGATGCTCGCGGCCGGCTTGGCCGGGATCAGGTCGTATCCGGTGTACGGCCCGCTGGCGTCCGCGGTGTTGTTGATGAACACCTTGATGTAGTTCGGCGCTCGCCCGACCTTGGTGACCGGGTCGAACGACTGGAAGATGACCCGGAAGGTGAACACCGTGGAGGTGGTGCCCCCGCAGGTCTCGATCAGCCGCTCGATGACGGGCCCGCTCCCGATCTCCGGGATGGGTCTGTGGCCCGGATACCGGAACGACGGGTTGACCGCCCGCCTGTACGGAGAGATGGTGCCGAGGAACCACCCGCCGCCGACATGCCCCGTGGCGGTCTGCCCGAACGGGATGCCGCTGAGCAGAGCGTGCACCACCGGATAATGCGTGGACGGATACGGATAGGCCCTCCCCGTGACGCTGTTCAGCAGATTCCACAGCTGCGGAGGCTTCGGCTGTCCGGGCAGCCAGGTCTGAGGCTCCACTCCGGGCAGATAGCTGTGCCGGTCCACGAAGCTGTAGGAATCGAACCGTGTCGGGCTGACGTAGCGCCCGCGGTTGTTCGGAGCCTGCCGCTCCGGGTCCGGGTCCACCGCATCCTCAAGCAGCAAAGGAGTGCCTTCCCGGTATGCGGGAGGGTTCTGCTCCGTCCACCATGGATTCGCGAACGGGTCGTTCGGATTGATGTCGATGAGCGGCACCGGACTGATGGGGTTCGTGAACGCGAAGTCGTCATCGTCAAGCCGGTGCAGGAACGAATCGTCCGAGGCGGCAAAGAAGTACCGATGCTGCCCGACCGGCATGGCGATGTAGTTGTTCGGCAGCGTGGTCCTGGGGTCGGCGTTCGGCTTGTCCGGACGCTGCGCCCATCCCAGAAAGCCGTTGTTCGGCTCGAACTTCAGCAGATAGCCCACACCGAAGTCCGCGTTGCCATCGTCCCGGGAGTAGATGGAATCGCTCGGCACCTCCCGGTCCATCCCGAAGATGCGGTACTCCGGCTCTCCGTCGTACTTCACGTAGACGTGCGCGCCGGTCGCTCCGGGACGCCCGTCGGCCACCGGATTCCACGGCTTGGGCGGCTGGCCGTCAGGATACTGCTCCGTACCGGCGCAGAAGTAGCGCATCCGGAACGCGAACGTGTTCGACGAGTTCCCTTCGTCCGGCCGGCTCTGGTTGAACGGCACGAACTGCCGCCAGTCCGTCCGCCGGAGGAACCCGAGGCCGAGGTCTTTCAGGTAAGACTCGACGATGAGCGGGTCATAGTATTTCTCCGGAGTCAGGCGGTAGCGGTCGTCGTTCGGGTCCGCGCCGGGCGGGATGTTGGACGCCGTCTCCACATTCGTCTTGTTGCGCGGTATCTGCGGGTAGGCGAAGATGCGGTCCGCCCCCAGTCCCCCTCCTCCGAAGCGGGAGTTGGGCGCATCCATGGTGTAGACCACCCACACCCGCATGTCGGGCTGAGGCAGCTGGGTCCCCAGAAAGATGGTGTTGGAATCCGGGTCGAACGAGCCGCCCGTGTAGTAGTTGACCCCCTGCAGAGCCTCGTTGTCCCAGACGCCCAGCACATCCGTGATGAAGGTCGCGGTCTGCGTGGGACGCGCCGGGTCGTAGACCGGGTTCAGGATGACCCGGTCCCGTCCGACGGCCCCGACCGGCTCCGTCCGGGACGGGTCGCCCTGGCCTGAAGAGAGCACCCGGCCTTCCAGGCCCTGCTGGTCATCCAGCCGCACCTCTCCCACCTGGAACCGGCCGTAGGAGGCCGGATCATTGGTGTCGGTGTTCACCTGCGGCACGAAGTCCTGGTAGACGATATGGTTCGCCACCCAGGAGATGGGATGCGCCCCGGGGTTCCCCATATACCGGAGTCCGGGGACGCTCTTCGGGTCGTTCGCGAGGTTCAACCCCGCAGAGCCCGAGACGCAGTAGCGCGTGCCGCCGTTTGCCGGGGTGTTGTTCGTTCCCTCGTACCACCCGGCGCACATCGGCACCGTATACGAGCGGGCCACCGTGTCCACTCCCGGTATGGCGCGCTCCGTGTATGTGAACGAGCCTCCCGGCCCGTTCAGCAGGACCGGGCCCACATAGTAGATGAGCTTCACGTTCCGCACATTGAGCGGAAGCGGGGAGGACAGCGTGATGCGCCCCCTGTTCAGCCCCAGCGTGTCGAACGTGCCGCTGCCCCGAAACGGCGGGAATGTGGTGCGGGCGTTGTAGTAGTCGTTGCCCCACTCGTCGAAGACGCCCACCACGCCCGCCACCGGCGAGGCGCGCGTGTAGAACGTGCGGCCATCGCCGTAGGGATCGACGGGCACGAACGGCTCGACCACCCGGAACGCGCCCAGGCGGACCAGAACATTCTCCTGATACAGGTCGAACTTGTAGAGGGGCCTGTCGATAGGTCTGTACTCGTACTGCACATAGAGCGGCCCCTCAAAGTCCTCGGGCAAAGGCTCGGACAGTTCCAGGACGAGGGGCGTGAAGCCGTCCTGCGCGCAAAGGTCGGTGGACCCGAAGTAGTTCGTTCCACTGAGGTCCCGCTCCGTCCATACCCCTAACACCCGCACGGCAATCTCCGGCTGCCCGCTGTCCGGGTCCGTGGGAAGGAAGCTTATCTGGCCGATACGCGTATCGACCTGTTCTGTGCGCCTGACCGCATAGTCGAACTCCACGTAGAGCTCACTGCCCGCCGGAGGCTCCTCGGATAGCTCGATGATGACAGGATTGACGCCGTCCTGAGCAGCCGGATCGAAACCACCGTAATAGTTTGTGCCTCCTCCTTCCCGCTGCGTCCAGACACCTTCAACCCGGATTATGTTCTCGAGCAACCCTGTCGCTTCATCCACAGCTCGTAGCGCGACGTGAGTGACCACCGGCTCTGCAGGCAAAGTGCGCTTCTCGGTCGGGCCATCCACCTCATACCGCACATAGAGCTTTTCGATATTCCCAAGAGGCTCCGAAAGCTGGATAACGACACGGTTTTGGTCGTCCTGCTCAAAAGACTTGAAATAATTCGTTCCGCTGAGATCCGGCGTCGTCCAAACGCCTGTCACGCGGCTGATCCTCTCAGGCTCCCTGGTGGACGGGTCGGTGGGAGTGAACCTTATCTCGTTGACGCCGCCAAGGTCCTTGCGGCGAAAACGTGCCTCTCCCCCTGTCTCATAACGCACGTACAAAGTGGCTACGCCCGACAGGGGCTCCGACAGCTGGATGACGACATTATTCCCGTCGTCCTGCTCAAAAGCCCCGAAATAATTCGTTCCGCTGTGATCCGGCGCCGTCCAAACGCCTGTCACGCGGCTGATCTCCTCAGGCTCCCCGGTGGACGGGTCGGTGGGGGGGATGAAGGTGACCACTGTCACAGAGGAGGCCTCGACCTGGGCAGTCCTTTCTTCCCCTTCGGCAGTCTTGTAAGCGACGAAGAAGATAAGGCCTTCCACTGCTACGAAAGGGGACGAAAGCTGGATTACTACATTCTTCTGAGCATCTTGGACAAAAGAGCCGAAATAGTTCCGCCCGCTTCGGTCGGGTGTCGTCCACACACCCAGTACCTCGGTGACCGTCGCCGGTTGGCCGGTCTCCGGCTCCACGGGCGGGAGGAAGGTGATTTCAGTGATTTGGGCATCCACGTCTGTATCACGTACTGCCTCGACCGGCCTATATTCATAGTAAAGAGTAGTGCCTGGGGCCACAGGTTCCGAAAGCCGGATGACTGCATCATTCTGCTCATCCTGCTCGAAGGAGAGGAAATAGTTAGTCCCCTCGCGTCGATCGTTATTCCAAACGCCCTCCACCACGCTGATTGACTCTCGCTGACCAGTAACCGGGTCGCTGGGGGTCACGGCAATCTCCCCAACTCTTATGTCCACTTCACGTGTTCGTTCTGCATCGAGCGGTCGATAGTCAACGTACAGACGACTCCCCGGCTCCACAGGCTCCGAAAGCTGGATTACTACATTCTTCTGAGCATCTTGGACAAAAGAGCCGAAATAGTTCCGCCCGCTTCGGTCGGGTGTCGTCCACACACCCAGCACCGCGGTGATTGTCTCCGGTTGGCCGGTCTCCGGATCCGTGGGGAGCAAGGTAAACTCGGAGACCCGGACGTCCTCGTCCCACGTCCGCTTGACCCCTGTTCTGTACTGGACGTAGAACGAGTTGGTCACTCGGAGTGCATCTGTCAGTTCGATCTCGACAGGATTCCCCAACTCCTGCCTGGACGGGTCAAAAGAGCCGGGCCTGTAGTAGTTGGTTCCGCTGAGCGCAGACGAAGTCCACACGCCCTCCACGTCCTTGATCAGCTCCGGCAGCCCGGTAGCCGGATCGACCGGCAGAAACCGGACCCGGCCGGCGCGAGGTTCTCCCTGCTCGATCCGCCGGGCGGTCTTTCCCTCGGCCTCGTATCGGACATAGAGCGTCTGCCCGGCCGTAAGAACTGTCGAAAGCTGTACTGTGACGCGATTGGATTCGCCTTGGGAAAATGACTGGAAAAAGTTAGTGCCGCTCAGGTCCTCCGACGTCCAAACGCCGATTATCCTGCTGACACGTTCCGGTTGCCTGGTATCCGGATCCCGGGGTAGAAAACTGATCTGGGTCAGGCCGGTGTCCGGTGAGATCTCGTTTACGTGCCGGTCGGCATTCGGATTGGGGTTCGGCGGGTCCGGGATGCGCAGCGTCCTCCACCCTTCCGCGTCAGGGGGGCTCCCCTGGTTGCGCAGACGCGACGGAGGCTGGCTGTCGATGTCCGCCAAGGAACCGTCCGCATTCCGCAGCGGGGCGTAACTGTAGCCCGCCGCCTCGTACACCTCGTAGTTGTCATCCACCGCCACCCAGGTGGTGGGCAGCTTGAAGCGCAGGACGTCGTAGGACTTGTGCGTCTGGAACTGGACATACACCACGCCTTCTTCCGGCAGCGGGTCCGGAAGCGGCTGCAGCAGCGTAATCTCCCCTACCCACGTCTTCCTCCCTTGGTCGTCCTCCAACTCCAGCGTTGTGAATTCACCGTTCGTCTGGCCGTCGTAGTAGTAGTTGACGCCCCGCCGGTCCGGATTGGTCCAGACCCCCTTCACATCGATGAGCCTTGGGGGTAGCGGAGGCGGGGTATTCGGGTCGCTGCAGGACGGGTCCGGTTCCGGGAGCGGGACCCTCACCGTAATGGCTCCCGCGGCCGCGGGCACCTGCTGGAACTCGCCGACGATGACCTCCTCCGGCCCGCGCAGCCGGTAGCTCTGCGCGGCCCAGGGGTAGCGGTCCTGGTCGTAGCGCCAGATGGTGTAGAAGTGGAAGATGGAGTTCTGCGTCCCCTCGGGCGGCCGGATGAGATGGTCTCCCAGTGACTGCGCCTCCGCAGTCCGGACGCCGGCCGCCATCCAGAGCGCCGCCGCCGTCAGCGCCACAGCGCCACAGCGAGACAGATTCCTCATAAGATCACTCATCCTGCCCGATCCGCTTCTATCCTCAGGTCGCCTCGAAATCCTTGAGTCCATGATCATCATCACTGCGCCGCCGGCGGCTGCATCAGAAGAGTGCAGGGCACGAAAGCCCTCAGCCAGTAGCCCCGGTAGGGATGCAGCAGCCGGGTCGCTCCTCCGCTGCCGCGCACCAGGAAGTACCCGCGGGCCACGGGGTCATACCCCCACGCGTAGTCCCTGACCCACCCGCGGGCGGTGGCTTCCGCCAGCGTCACCGGAGCCTGTCCGGAGACCTGCACAAGCGTGGAAGGCCAGTCCACCGCTTCGACGAACCCGGAACCGATCTGGTTCCAGCCGGGAAGCACGCTCACCGCCACCGGCTGCGTCTGGTCGGGCAGCACGCCTGTCAGCGTCAGGGTACGCGTGGAGGCCGGACGGATCCAGAACCCGCTCCCGCCCGTCAGCACCGGGAAGTCGATGGCGCTTCCGTAGAACTTGTAGCTGGACGTCACCGGGTCCCAGCGCACGATGTTCAGCGAGGCGGCCGCCTCGGCTCCGAGTATCGCCGCCGGGTCACCCGTAGGCGTCGTGATGGGGATGGAGATCATATCCACCACCCCGCCCTGGACGCGCAGCGTGGCCGGCTGCACCGTAAGCGGCGGCGACAGAGTGGCCGTGTTGGCGGGCGCCCCCTGCTGCACCACCGTCACCGTCCACTGCCCCACCTCGTCCACCGTCACGGTCGCAGAGAAGCGGCCATCCGCGCCGGCCGCCGCCGTCAGGGTGCGGCTGACCCCGCCCGGCCTCACCAGCGTGATGACAACCGTGCCGGACCCCGCCGGAAGGAGCTGCCCCGACAGCGTCACCTCATTTCGCAGAGCTGCCGGGTTGGGTTCGGCATTGATGGTGATGCCGGTCGCCGTGACCGTGGGCCCATCGAACACGGCCGTCGAGACCAGGTCGATGCCGTCGCTCGCCTGGAACAGATAGTTGTGCGTCCCGCCGGACAGGCGCGTGCTGTAGACGTACGTCGCGCCCTGCACGAAGTCCATCGCGGACGGGTCCTGCTTGAGCATCGTGTACGGCTGCCCGTCGATGAGGACCTTCACGGAACCCTCCGCCGGAGGATCGTTGTCGGGGTCGCGGTATACAACGGAATACGTGAAGGTGGTGAAGTTCGTGCCTGTCAGCCCCGGCTGGAGCGCGAGCGGGGTCAGCGTCGGCGGAGAGCTCACGCGCGGTCCATCGAACGCGCCCGCAGACGGCAGACGCACCGTCTCTACGCCATCCGACGCCTCGAAGTAGAACGAATGCAGGCCGGCCGGAAGCTGGAGAGAAGCGCGATACAGCACGCCTTCCCGCCAGTCCGGCGGGCTGCTCACCCGCACCATGGGAATCTCCGCGGCCACCGCGCTCACCCGCAGACGCACGAACCCGTCCGGCCCCGGCGGCACATTGTCCGCGTCGCTGTAGCGCACTTCGAACACGAACGTGGTGGGCGAGGCGCCTCCCTGCGGCCGCCCGAACGCGGGGTTGACAATCGCCGTAGTCAATCTTGGCGGCGCGTTGACAACAGGCCCCTGCCCCGGATTGTCCGGAGTCTGCCCGGCCGGAAACACCGCCCGGCTGCCCACCCTCGCCCGGATATACCAGGTGTGCGGCCCGGGCGCAAGAGTGGTGGTATATTCGTACCTCACCCCGGCTTTGAAGTTGTTGTCGGCCGGGTTGGAGCGCATCATCGGGATGCCCGGGGCATCCGCCGGTCCGTCGATGATGACCACCACCTCGGCCGGAGGCGTGCCGTCCGGATTAGCCACCACGGCGCTGTAGGTGAACTGGTCCGTGGAGCGTCCGAAGCCCGGGGTCACACGGGCGTCGCGCACCTCCGGAGCGGCCGTCACGGTCGGGCCGGACAACTCCGGAGTGTCCTCCGCGGCATCCAGGCCGTCGCTCGCCTCGAACCGGAAGCTGTAGCTGCCGGCCGGCAGCTGGGTCTGTAGGCGGAACTCGACCCCGCTGATGTAGTCGTCACCATGAGGCTGGAGGTCCAGCAGCGTGACGGTGCCCCCCTGGGTCAGCACCACCCGGACGTATCCCCCCTCACCCGGCGGCGTGCCGTCGGCGTCCGTGTAGACCACCGAGAAGGTGAACAGCTCCGACGAGAGTCCTTCCGCCGGCGTGACCAGTCCTCCGGAAAGCTGCGGAGGAGTGTTCACCAGAGGCCCGCTCCTCAGTTCAACATCTCCCGTAGCCTCTTGCAGACCATCCGATGCTAAGAAGCGGTGATAGAACTGACCGCTCGCGTTGAAGGAATACGGCTCGGAAACGAAAAGCACACCGTCGCTGTCAGCGAACGACGTGTCCGTAGGGTCCGCCTGACGCAGGGCACGGGTTACAGAGGAGCCGCCATTTTCCGACTCGAGAATTTCCACATTCACATACGCAGGCGCGTCTCCATCCGGGTCGCGGTAGCGCACGCTGAAGATGAAGGAATTGTCCCGCAAGGCAGACGACTCCGGCGAGACCGCCCCATTGAGAAGCACCGGCGCCGCGTTACGCGCACGCACGATTGGACCAGCCTGAGTCTGCGTGACAGCACTTTCTATGCCGTCGCTCGCCTCGAACCGGAAGGAGTAGGATCCAGGCGCAAGCGAATTGGCGACATACTCGAACAACGCGCCGTCTATGTAGTTCGTGTCGGACGGGTCAATCTGCGTCATCTGAAGCAGCTGCGGGACGCCGTCCTTCGTGAGCCTCAGGTGGATGCTCACGGGCGCCTGGTTGTCAGCATCCGAATAGATGACGCGGAACCGGAAGCTTGTCCCGGTGTTCCCCTGAGCCGGGACGACCCCTCCGCTCGCCGGGATGGTGAGCACGGGACGGCTGTTGACCACCAGCACCGGGTCGTTCTCCGGATTCGACGGCACGCGGACCACGCGCCACCCGTCGGAGACCTCGAAATGGAACCGATACGACCCGGGGGCGAGCGTGCCGGGAGCAAAACTGAATCCGGGGAACACTGCGGCGTTGATCGTGCGCCAGGCCGGGTCCAGCGGGTTGTTCACGTCCGTCGGGCGAGGCCAGAAAGCCCCGGGGTTCAGCGGGTCGGTGGAACGCCGGAACGTGCGCACCTCGCCCGCACCCTGCACGAACAGCTTGATGTGACCCTCAACCCCGTCATGCGGGCCGGGCGGGTCCCCGTCGGGGTCCAGATAGTCCACGGAGAAGTTGAACGTGCTGGCGGTGGTCCCGGTCGGGGGGGTCACGAAATAGTTGCGCACAATCGGCGCCGAGTTCCCGGCCGGGATGGCCGCGGGAATCCCTCCACCCGCCGGACCGGGCACCACGAGCGGACCCTGCTCTTCCGGCAGGAACGTCAGCCAGGTCTGGAACGTCGTGCGGACGGAGTTCACCTCCGGGTTGTTCGCGACCACGAACGCCAGGGTGTGCAGCCCGGCGCCCAGACCGGGCACCGTGTTGCTGTAGGTCACCCCCGAGAATCCCGAATAGTCGGTGCCGGGTCCCGTCGCCCCCTGCAGCTCCACAACGGCGATGCGGAACACGTCGCCCGAAGCCACCCCCGTGATGTCGAACACCGGCGAAGCCTGCGCGAAGTAGAGCGTATCCGACGTATTGCGCAGGATGGTGAACGAGGTCTTGCGGGGAAGCGCCGCTCCTCCGGTCTGCGCCTGGGCCACGAGACCCGCGAACTGATCCGGCGCCCATCCGGGGCTGTTGTTGAAGCGCAGCCCGTACGGCTGGGTGGAGGTCTCCGGAATGACCGTCACCTCTCCCACCAGATAGTCCTCGATGCTGTAGGCGTCTCCGCTCAGGACATCCCCGAACAGCGCCTTGCCGGTCAGCTGCGGGTCCCCCGAGACATCCGGCAGAAGCGAACCCGAGATGGCGATGGTCTGCGCCGTGTTCCCGGCGATGGAGAAGGCCCGCCCGATGCCGCTGCCCGCCACGATCTGCAGGCGGGCGCGCCCGGCGAGGAGCGAATCGGGGACGAACGACTTCGTCGAGTCGATGAAAGCCGCTGCGGTGAAATCGATGGCCGTCACCTCTCCGGAGGAGGTGCCGATGGCGAACCGGTCGCCGACCACCGGCGCGGTCTCCGCATCGGAATCGAGCCGCCCCCGGATAATGAGCATCGAGGACGTGTTGTCGATGATGGTGTCCGTGATGCTGTTGCGCCTGCCGGACGCCCAGGTCAGCGGCTGTCCCCGGAACTGCGACGGCTGCCAGCTCTCGCCCGGAGGCGGCGTCGCGGTCACGAGTGTGACCTCATATTCGATGGACGAGATGACCCCGCCGTTGAACTGCCAGCCTTCCGCATTTCCGATAACGGCGAGCGGGTAGCCGTCCCCGGGGGCCTCGTCGTTGATGTCGCGGTAGGTTACCTCGTAGGTCACCGCGTCCCCGAGGCGGATATCGTTCTGCGTCGTGGTGGGAATGGTGTCGCGCGGGGAAAAGCTGCCCGTGATGATGACCGGAGGGTCGTTGATGAACGGCCCCTGCAACCACTCCTCCGACCCCTCCGGCAGCCGAATCTCCGTCGGACCTACCTCCGCACGAAACCTGAATTTCAGCCCGTCCCGGGCGAGCCGGGGATCGAAGAAATTGTCCAGCCGCGTCCGCACGCGGTACTCCTGCGGGAAGCGGAAGTCCGGAGAGCCCGATGCGGCCAGTTCCAGGTCGAATTCCCGTGTCGTCTCCCCGTCGGAGACTTCCACCCACACACTCGACGGCGGCTGTCCCAACAGCGGGTCCTGATACTTCACCGAGAAGGTGTAGTTGGTCTGAGACACCCCTACGAGAGGCGTGACCCTCCCGTCGAACAGCGACTGGGCCGCGGCCCTCGATGCGCCGGCGGCGGCCAGAACGGCGACGAACAGAAGCAGAGAAGACCTTCTCAACGGATCCTCCCTCCCCGGGCGCCCTCGGAAACGATGCGGAACAATCTGGGCTGCCCCGCCTTCGCGTCGAAGCGATAAGTGCTTCCAGGTCTCAGAACCATCGAACTCCCTGTCGCCGTATCCACCAGTCTCAGGCGCACCCCCGCCGGGACCGCCTCCAGGCCGCTCCACCGCAGGGTCAGCGGCTGATCCACGTGATAGGAGACCACCTGCAGCTTCCACTCCTGCCCCCGGCGCAGGCTGCGGATGGTGGCGGCATAATAGCCGCTGTCCTGACCCAGCCCGCTCTCCACGAAGGCGCACGAGACGGTCCCTCCCGGAGGCGCCTTGTCCACGTCGAGCCGGTCGTATCCGTCCGAGGCGGACGCGGACTGCCCGAACACGTTGCGCGTGTCGCTGTCGTAGCGCCCGATAGCCGCCACCTGCGCCGTCCATTCCGGCGCCAGACCCACCACGGGCCGGCGCGGCCTGGCCCGCATCGTCTGGACGGAGCCGGGAGTGGGCGGTCCGACGCCGCCGCCTCCGCCCCCGCCGCCGGAGGACACAGTGTAGGTCACCCGGGCTCCGATCGCCTCCACGGGCGGGATGACCAGGGTCACCGGCTGCAGCGCGCGGATCCAGTAGCCCTCCCACGGAAGCAGGACCGCCGTCGAGGAGGTCTCGTAGACATACTCCCCCGCCATCCCCAGCGTAGGGTCCCAGCGGTACACCACCCCGCGGATGAGGTTCCTGTTGACAGCCTCATCGAATGAGATGCTTCCTTCCGCCGGATCCTTCAGCACCCGGCACCTCGCCAGAGGGATGCCGTAGAGGAACGGGTTGCCGAACTGGTTCCATCCCCGCTGCAGCGTGATGAGGAACGGCTCGGTGCTGGAGCCCGGCACCGGCGTCACGCCCGAGAGCGTGAACTCCTGGTCCGCGAAGACCCGATACCAGAAGCCGTCCCCCGGGGCCAGCGGGCTCGCGTCCGGCACGAGACGGTACACGGCGTCCAGCGGCGACCACCTGTAGGCGCCGGCGAACAGGTTGCCCAGCGCTCCCCCTCCGCCGTCCGTGAACGGGACGCTGAGCATGCGCTTCTCGTCCGCGTACAGGTAGATGCTCTCCGTCGCGGGGACATTGATGAACCGGGTGACCGAGCGGGTCCCGAGGGGAAATCCCGCCACCGTCAGCGTGACGGGCAGCTCGCCGAACTCCGTCCCGTCGGCGTACAGCTCCCAGCTGACCCACCTCTCCTCGCCGGGCGGGACTTCTCCGATGGTCTTGAACTGCGCCTCCCCCTCCTCGAAGCCCAGACCGAACGGCAGTTCCAGCTGGACCTGCACGTCGCGCAGAGGCACGTCCGTGCTGTGGTTGTAGACAAAAGCATACAGAGTGAACGGGTCGGGCTCGATGCGGCCGTTGTCCTCCCCGGAGGGACGGTTGTACTGGAGGGCGAACGGCCCGTGGAGAGCCACCACGGCCGGCAGGCTCAGGTTGTGCGACGCCTGCCCCAGCCCGAAGTAGAAGGTGATGGGATCGCGCTGACGCCCGGCCGGGACCAGCCTCTGATTCCAGAACATCATCAGGCAGGCGTCCCGTATCTCTCCCTGCCGCGTGGGGTTGTAGGTCCAGAAGTCCCCCCAGGCCGACGGCGAATGCCCGAACACCACCCGGTCCGGCTTCGTCGCGCCCTGCCCGTCCAGGATGAACTGGGTGACGTACTCGTAGTTCGGCAGCCGGTCGAGGCCGAATACCACATCCGGCACCTCCCGGTTCTCCGCCACCGTCTCCCGAGTGATGCGCCCGAGCTTCGGCGCATAGTAGGGCCCGCCCGTCTTCAGGAAGCCCGTGTCGTCCACGCCGTATTCGCTGTCCACGTAGGTCGCAAGCCCCACGCGGTGTGCCCGGGTATCGCGGTTCTCGATCTCGTAGCGCACCATCACCATGTCCCGCAGGATGCGGATGCGCCGCTTGATGCGGATGGGCACCTCGTCGGTCTGGAACTCGCTGTAGATGGAGAGGTCCGCCCCCTCGCGCACCGGGGAGACGATCCAGCGTCCGTTCTCGGTGTCTCCGTAGACGATGGACTCCTCCGCGTCGTCTATCCGGATGATGGTGTAGGCTCCCCAGGCCAGAGGATGGCCCGCCACCAGCGCCGCATGCTCGTCGCCGACCCGCTCCGGGTCTCCGCCGATCGTGCCGACGGACCACCGCCCGGACACCGCGACGGACTCGTCGCGCAGCGGCCCCGCGTCATCCACATCCCCGGAGACGCCGGCCACCACCGAGATGTAGCCGTTCGATACGCCGGTGAAGGTCTGCGCCGAAGCCGCCCCTGCGCCCGCCAGCAGGACTGCAGCGGCAGCGGACAACATCACGCAGAGACGAAAGACTGGCAACGGGAATCCTCCCCTGTGTTCAGAAAGACGGTATCGACGAGCGCCCTGCAACTTTGCCTACAGCCCCTTCCGTGTGATGCGGATCTCCAGGTCGCGGGCGGACTCCCCACCCGGCGCCTGGAAGCTCCAGCCGCCGCCCGCAAGCGGGACCGCCTCGCCTGTCGCCAGGTCCGTCAGCGTCACATCGAAGACCCGGGACAGAGCCGCCGTATTGCCCCACTCCACGTGCACCTCTCCGGCCCGGTAAGTGATGACGCGCAGAGTCCACACCGCCTCGCTGCCGACGCCGCGGATGTCCCGCGCGTACAGTCCGGAATCCGCTCCCCAATCGGAGTGCGAGAACCCCGCCACCGCCGAGAGGCCGGCCGGCGGCGGCAGCTCCACGTCCAGCCCGTCATAGCCGTCGCTCGCGGCCGCGTTCATCCCCAGGACCGCCTCCGACAGGCGGGAATCGCCCTGGCGCACGGAAAACCGCCACTCCCAGCCATCCGACAGGTCCGGCCGCCTGCGCCTCTCGCGCGGAGACCTCACGCGTCCCCGCGCCTCCGAGAACACCGCCTGCGGCGCCATCGCCGGCTGAGCTTCCGTGCGGCCGAGGACGAACGAGGCGCTGGCAGGGTCCTGGCGCACGGGCGAAAAGATGATGGTCATGGTGGCGCGCGGATCGTCTATCCCGCTCAGCACCACCCCCGCCGAAGGCCGCCGCACACGGATCCAGTATCCTTCCCACGGCTCCAGCATCGTCGAGAGGATGGCGGCGCTGCGATACTCGCCGCCCGAATACCGGAAGATGAGCGGGCTGATCCAGCCCCGGTCGATGGCCTGCGCCGCCGACAGCCAGGTCCCCATGTAGCGGAACCGCAGCGCCGACGCAGGAACGGGGAACGGATAGGGATTTCCGATCTGGTTCCAGCCGCTCTTCAGGTCCACCTCGTAGAGATAGCGGTGGTCCACCACCCTCCCGGCCAGCAGGCACTTCGGCGACGCATCACGATACTCCAGCCAGTAGCCCAGACCGCGCGGCAGGGTGTCCGGAGAGCCATACACCTCTTCCACATACACCGACTGCGGCTTCAGGGACGCCTCCGGGTCGTTCACCAGACCCGGGAAGTTGTAGAACGCATAGGACAGGAACGGCGCTCCCGGCGGGATGATGCCGGTCACCCCCCGGGCCAGACGGTACAGCGGCGTCCCCAGCACAGACGCCGGGTCCGCGGAGTCGGCTGCGAACGGGAAGGAGAACAGAAGACGGTCGCCCGGATACAGCACTTTCGGCTGGATGCTGAACGTGACCTGGCGGCTGGCGCCGGCGGACGAACCGCCCGTCCCGGCCGTCACGAGCAGCCGGTGGCCCTCCTTCGCCGGCAGCTCTCCCCGGCTCTCCGGACATCCCGAGCTGTAGGTGAACTGCCAAGAGAACACTAGCTCGCCCGTGCCCGCGTTGAAGCTGAAGTCCGACACCCGCGAATCCGCCGGAGAGCCCCGGAAGATGGCCGTCTCGCCATCCACATAGGCCGAGATGCTGTCCAGCGATACCCCTGGCACCCGGATCTCGAACAGCGGACGCAGCGTGGAGATGACATCTCCCTCGCGGGGGTTGTTGATGTGGATGGCGGATACGGGATACTGCAGCGCCCGCTCCACATTCAGGATGCCGTAGCCGTACAGGTCGTTCGGCCGGGGGATGCCGAGAGGCGTCGCCGTGTTCAGCAACGCCTCTCGCGCAAGCGAGGCCGACATCCCCGCAGACATCAGCAGCGCCGCCGCGCCCGCCACGTGCGGGCACGCCATGGACGTGCCCTGGAAGCTCTCATATGAGTCGGACGGCACGGTGCTGAAGATGCCGCCCGGGTCGTTCGGAGCACCGGAGGCTGTCTGCCCCCCCGGAGCGGCGATATCCACCTCCGGTCCGAAGTTGCTGTAGTTGGCAAACGTGCCCAGCCTGTTCAGCGCAGAGACCGCCAGCGAATACTGCGAACTCGCCGGGAAGGAGACCGGACCGGAGTCGTTGCCGGCAGCGGACACCATCAGGATGCCCGACGCCGCGACCTCCGCCATCTTGTCGTCGGCCGCCTGCGAGAACGGACCGCCGATGCTCATGTTGATTACGTGCGCCCTCTGCACGGGCGGATTGAAGCGGCCATTCTGGGCGATGTCCAGCGCTTCGATGAGGGTATCGTACGAAGAGCGCGGGAAGATCTTCAGCGGGATGATGCGCACCCCGTTCCAGCACACGCCCACCACGCCGATGCCGTTGTCCCCCTGCGCTGCGATGGTGCCGGCGACGTGGGTCCCGTGGCTGTCCCCAGGCTCCGGACTCGCGTCCGCGTCGTCCTCCGAGCAGTCGTAGCCCTGCAGCACCCTTCCCTGAAGGTCGGGATGGTCGGCATAGACGCCGTCATCGATGACGGCGACGCGGATGTTCGGCGACCCCTTCTGGATGGCCCATGCCCTGGGCATCCCGATCATCCGCATCCCCCAGAGCGCATCCCAGTAGGGATCGTTCGGGATGGCCTCCATCCTCGTGAGATAGTAGTTCGGCTCCGCCGCCACCACGCGGGGGTCGAGCAGCGCCCGCGAGACCAGCTCCGGCACGCCCGGGGAGGACGAGAGAGCCTCCAGCAGATGCCAGTAACGGACGGGCAGGTCCTTCACCACTCTTGCGCCGAGCGAAGCGGCCACATCCCCGATCTCCGCCGGGTCCACACTGGCTTTCAGCTTGACCAGGACCTGTCCCGGCACGAACGGAGTCTCGCCCTCGCCGGCGGACCAGGCCGTTCCTGCCGCAAGCAACGCCAGCAGGAGGCTCCCTGCCAGGACCAGGCCGCAAAGGCTGGCCCGCGCCATCCTCACTGATCTCATAACGTCAATCCCCAAGTGCCTGACGTAGCGTCTGTCCGGACGGGCCTCCGGCGGATCCCGGAGGCCCCCGCGCCGTCACCGGTCTCCCGGATGACCTCTCTCAAAACGCGCGCCCGTTGCCCCTGCCGGGGCCGCAGGCCATCTCCTCCTCCGGTCACGGTTCAGGGAGGAGGCGGCGGACCCGCAGCCACACGGAATTGGCTGACCTCACTGAAGACGAACCGCTGCCCGTTGCCGGGGTCGGGCACAGGGCCGGGCCTGTCGCCCGAGTTGCGCGCGCCGACCCGCCAGTAGAGGGTGGCGTCCGCAAGCGCCGCCGCGGCTCCCAGGTTCACATTGTCCAGCGACAGCGGCTCCCCGTCCGAGAAGCGGCTCGCGGTCACGACCGGGCTCCGGTACAGCACCGTCCGGAAGGACGGGTCGCGGGAAACCTCGACGATGTAGTTGTCCGCCCCCAGCGTCGTGCGCCACTCGAAGGTCACGTCCGCCGGATTGACCGCCGCAGAGTTGTACGGCGGCTGGATGAGGTCCGCCCTGAGGATGGGGTCCAGCGGAGTGGCCACCCCGATGAGCTGGACCGGCCCCTCCTCATAGATCCACATGAGCTGCCCGGGCGTGTCCTCGTCGCCTCCCGTGCCCACACCCTGCCGGCGGTAGACCACGCTGGCGTGGTAGGAGTAGGTCTGGCCCGGCTGGACTCCGGGGTTGGTGCCATCGGTGGCTTCCGGCTCCGCAGTGTTGTCCGTGCCCACCACCAGATAGCTCACGTCCAGCGGGTCAGCCCCGGGAGCCAGCTGATAGTCCACGAAGAACGGAAGATTGCGCGACGCGCCGAAGATGGGAGTGGACTGGTCGCTGCGGTAGACTTTGATCTGCAGGATGTTGGCGTTGGTGACCCCGAACCGCTTCGGGTCCAGAGTGACCCTGACACCGGGCAGGCCGGTCGGAGTCGCCAGAGCCGGCGGAGCCCCTGCCGCGACCTCCATCGCGGGACCCGCGGTCTCTCCGTGAGAGCTGTGGCTCCCCGCGAGAGCCACCAGCAGCCCGACGCCCAGCACGAACCCCAGGATCTGCGCTGCGTTGTTCTTTTTTCGCCCGGTCCCGATGATGCCCTCGGAGATGCGGGACACCGGCTCGCCATAGGAGCCGCTGGCCACAGCCGGCAGCCGGAAGATGGCTCGCGCCCGGTCCTGAGGCTTGACCCCCTTGACCGCCGAGACGATCACTGCCGTGGCGTCGTTGTTGGAGACCTCCACGACGCGCAGCTTCCCGATGACCTCGTCGTTGCGGGAGACGATCATCTCCATCCCGCGCTGAATGCCGTCCTGCTCCCCCTTGTTCAGAAGCACGCGGCCCGTACCCATCGCGTTCAGCACGGTGGCCTCCGGGATGATGTAGTCCACCATCCTGCGCACCGCCACATAGGCGGCGTTGTTGATGGCCTCCGTGATGAGCACATCATCATCCCCGAGGAACGCCGGCTGCGGGGTGGAGGCGCCCCGGGCGATGGCTCCATTGACGGGCTCCCCGCTGGATGCGTCCAGCATCCTCACAACGATCTCCACTCTCGCCTGGCGGGGCCGGTCCACGATCCTGACCTCGCGCACCTCTCCCACGACCACCGCGTCCACGCCGAGCCGCTCGCCGATGCGCAGCACTCCCGTGAGGTTCAGCGGATACTGCAGGTCCAGCTCCGTGCGCGCCTGCTCTACCTGCTGGCGGGTGGCGACGGTGAACTTGTTGGCGGTATTGGTCATCTCCACCACCACCGCGTCCGTCGCCAGCCGGGAGATCATGGAATCCCCGTACTTGCTGACGTTCGCGAAGTCGATGACCGCCACGTAGGTAGCCGCCTGCGCCTGCGCCTGGACCGCCGTGCACGCCACGATGGTCATCAGGTGAGGGAAGACAAGGACTGCGGTGAGGACCCGCGCGATGAATCGAAGTGCCAAACGTCTGCTCGCCTTACTCAACGATGTCCCTTCCTCCGGAACCGGGAGCGCCCCCGCACCGGGAACCTCTCGTAAGTGTCTGCCATCTGTAGATGTTTGCCGGACTCCGCCCGCTCTCCTTCAGGAAACCGGCAGATTTGCCCTTTCCTTCGGCCGGAGCCCCGGCGGCAGGACCCGGTAATCTTAGCATGCACCCGTCCGGGCATACAAACCGCCGGAGGAATCTGCCCCCGGCGACATCTCCCCCGACCCTGTGTGCTGCTGGAAACAGTGTGCTGCTGGAAAAAGCCCTCCGCTCACGAAGCGGCCCGCTCCAGCAGTGCACGCCAGAGCACACGCACCCGCTCCCGGAGTTCATCGAGCGTGCCCGAATTGACCACCACGTAGTCCGCGCGCCGCGCCTTCTCTTCCGCAGGCATCTGCGCGGCGATGCGCCTCTCCGCGTCCGCGACCGGCATCCTGCTCGAAAGACGATTCAACTGCTGACGGTGTTCCGCCGTGACCGCCACGGTGCAGTCGAAGTCCCCCTCCATCCCGCTCTCGAAAAGCAGGGGCACCTCGGCGACCGCGACCCGGCACCCTTCGGCCTCCATATCCCCCATCCAGGACATCATCCGTCTGCGGACCTCCGGATGCAGGATGCCTTCCAGAGTCCGGCGTGCGGCTTCGCTGGCGAAGGCAACGGCAGCCAGACGCCGGCGGTCCACCTCGCCATCTTCCCCGAACACCCCGTCCCCGAAGCGCTCCCGGATGCTGCGGCGCACGGCTGCGTCGGAGTTCAGCAGTTCGTGGACCAGGGAATCCGCAGAGATCGTGGCGGCGCCGAGTTCCCGGAGCATCTCGAGCACCGTGCTCTTGCCGCAGGCCAGTCCCCCGGTCAGCCCCACGCGAAGCATGCGGCCCGGGACCCTCCGTCAAGACAGCGGGCCCCGGCAGATGCCCTGCCAGAGGCCCGCAAGAACCGGCACTGCGCCTCCACGCCGGCGGCGATTCAGGACCGGGGCTCCTCCGCTTCCGGCTCGGAGGCAGGAGCCTCCTCGTCCGGAGCAGCCGTCTCCTCTTCCGGAACGGACGCCCCGCCCTCGGGCTCGGAGGCGCCGGCTTCACCGGAGGGCTCCTCCTCCTCGGCCTCGACGCCTCCCGGCTCCACAGCCAGGTCCAGCAGCTCCTCGTCCGTCAGGTCGCCGAACGCCTCCTCCTCGGCCTCCTCCATCGCGCGGTCGCGGGCCTTCTTCCGGGACTTGGCTTTGACCTTCATCTCGCGCTCGAACTCCTCGCGCTGCTGTGCGAAAGCGTCGCCCAGCAGGTCCGCCACCGTGGTGCGGGGAGCCTCCCGGGACGGCCCGCTGTGACGCCGCTCCGACGGGGCCGACTGCGTCTGCGCCGCCGCCTCGCGCTCCTGCTCCACAGCGCGGACGGAAAGCGTCATCCTGCGCTCCTCCGGCCGGACATCCAGCACCCGCGCCTCCACCTCATCTCCGACGGACACCACCTGCTCCGGACGCTTGATGCGCCGGTAGGTCAGCTCCTGGTTCGGGATGATGGCCTCCACCCCTTCCTCCAGGAGCACGAACGCTCCGAACGGGACCAGGCGGGAGATCTTGCAACGGATGACCTCCCCGACCTTGTATCTTTCGCCGACGACCTTCCACGGGTCCGGCAGGATCTGACGCATGCTGAGCGAGATGCGGCCCGTCTCCGGACTCATCTTCTGCACCACGACCTGTACCTTCTGACCCACCTTGACCACCTCGCTGGGATGGTTGATGCGGGTCCAGGACATCTCGCTGATGTGCAGCAGGCCGTCGATGCCACCCAGGTCCACGAACGCTCCGTATTCGGTGATGCGGCGGACGATGCCGGTCCGCTCCTGCCCTTCGGCCAGCGTCTCCAGCGTCTCCGAGCGCTTCTTCTCCCGCTCCTCGTCGACCGCCAGCTTGTGCGACAGCACCACCTTGCGCCGCTCCCGGTCCACTTCGATGACCTTGAGCGGGATGGACTGCCCGACGAACTTGTCCAGGTTCTTGGTGCGGCCCGTGCCCACATGCGACGCCGGAACGAACCCCCGGATGCCCAGGTCGACGACAAGACCGCCCTTCACGCGGTCCGTCACCATCGCGGTGATGATGGCGCCCTGCTGGTGGGCCTCGGTCACCCGGTCCCACGCCACCTCGAAGTCGGCGCGCTTCTTGGAGAGCAGGAGGTTGCCCTCGCTGTTCTCGGTCTGCAGGACATAGACCTTGATGCGATCGCCCACCGAGACCACGTCTTCCGGGTTCTGGAAGCTGTCCCGGGTGAGCTCGTTCATCCGGATGATGCCCTCCGACTTCATCCCGACGTCCACGAGCACGCCTTCCCGGTCGATGTGCACCACGGTGCCCTCGACCACGTCATGCTCCCGGAGGGACTGAAAAGACCCCCCGTAATCCACGCTGGTCTCCGGCATGGATGCGTTCAACGCCTCTTCGAAGGCCCGCTGGTCATCCGCGGCGCTCTGCCCCGGAGCCTCCGGCGCGCTCTCCACCTGCCCGCCGGCGTCTTCCCCTGCCGGCTGCGCGACGGACTCCTCCTGGCTGCCGGCTGCCGGCTCCGACACTTCGCCCTGCTGAGCCTCCTCCGGCTCCGCAGGTCCACCTCCACCGCCAGCCACGTCACCCGCTTCGTCGTCGGTGGCCATCCTGTGCCCGACCACGAACCACGGGTAGGCCCTGTCCTGGAACATACAGATACACTCCTCTCGGCAGGATGCAGCCGGCTGAGCCTGACCGCACTGGAAGCTTGCGCGTCCTGCCTGATTGCTATACTTGATGTGCCCGGCCGCAAGCGAGCCGGCTGCCGCCCTGCCGGATGGACCGCCGTCCCCGGCCCGGCGCGCCCTCTTTCCAGCCACGGGCGCCGCCAGGCAGCGGTATATTGTAGCAGAGTTTCAGCAGTTCGTCAGACCCTTAGACACTCCTCCCGGATTTCCTCCCGCAAGCGCAAAAACGTGTCGCCGCGAGACGTCCGCGCGCTCATCCCCGGCCGCCCCCCGCAGCCGCACACGGCGTCATATCGCGCCAGTTCGGCCCGGCCTTCACATCCACGACGAGCGGGACGTTCAGAGTGCAGACACCCTCCATCTCCCTGCGGGCAAGCGAAGCCACCGCCTCCACCTCCGCCTCGGGAGCCTCGAAGACCAGTTCGTCGTGCACCTGCAGGATCATGCACGCGCCGGTCCCGGCCAGCAGCCTCTCCAGCCGGACCATCGCCAGCTTGATGATGTCCGCCGCCGAGCCCTGCAGCGGCGCATTGAAGGCCGCCCTCTCCGCGTTCATCCGCACATTCCGGTCCCGCGCGTTGAGCTCCGGCATCCACCTCTTCCGTCCGAACATCGTGCGCACCCATCCGGTCTTGCGGGCTTCGGAAAGGATGCGCTCGTTCAGCTCCTTCACGCGGGGATAGCGCCGGAAGTAGGCTTCGATGTATTCCCGCGCCTCGGCCTGCGACACTCCCAGCTCGCGCGCCAGACCGAAGTCCGTCTTGCCGTACAGCACGCTGAAGTTGATGGTCTTGCCGCGCCTGCGCATCTCCGCGTCCACCTGCTCCCCGCTCACGCCGAAAAGCGCGGAAGCCGTCCGGGTGTGGATGTCCTCGCCTTCCCGGAAGCATCGGATGAGCTCCTCGTCGCCGCTCAGATGCGCCAGCAGCCGCAGTTCGATCTGGGAGTAGTCCGCCGAGACCAGCGCCCGTCCGGACGGAGCGACGAACGCCGCGCGGATCTCCCTGCCGATGTCCGTCCGGACCGGGATGTTCTGCAGGTTCGGGTCGCTGGAGGAAAGGCGGCCGGTGGCCGCCCCGGTCTGATTGTAGGAGGTGTGGATGCGCCCCGTCTCCGGCCGGACCAGCCTGGGCAGGGCGTCCGCATAGGTGCCCTTCAGCTTGGAGAGCTCGCGCCACTGCAGCACCAGCCCCGCGATCTCGTGGTCCACCGCCAGCGCCTCGAGCGTCTCCGCATCCGTGGAGTAGCCGGTCTTGGTCCGCCGCCCGGAAGGAAGCCCGAGCTTCTCGAACAGCACCTCGGCCAGCTGCTTCGGGGAGCCGATGTTGAAGCGCTCCCCCGCGAGTTCGAAGATGGAGCGCTCCAGAGAGGCGAGGTCCGAGGCCATCCGGCCGGAAAGATGCTCGAGCCTCCCCCGGTCCACCATCACCCCGCGCCGCTCCATCGCGGCCAGCACGGGAGCCAGCGGCAGTTCGATGTCGCGATACACACTTTCCAGGTCTTCCGCCTTCAGCCGCTCCAGCAGGTCCGCGGCCAGGTCCGCCACCACCCGGCCCGCCGCGCCCGGAGGGATGCTGTCCGGACCGCCCAGATAGCGCCCGGCAAGCCACTCCAGCGAGTAGGAGCCCCGTCCCGGCTGCAGCAGGAACCCGGCCAGCATCACGTCACCGGCCGATGCCCGCACCTGCACTCCGCGCTCCGCCATCAGCGAGCAGACCCTCTTCAGGTCGAAGGTCGCGGGGGACGCCTCCGGGTCCTCCAGTAGCGGCCGCAGGCAGTCCGGGGCCGCCCGGAACCCCTCCCCGGGACCTATTCCCAGTCCTCCCTGCCCGGCGGGCCCGCTCAGACGCACCGCCAGCGCCTCCCCGTCCAGCCCGAGACTGAGCACCGCTTCGCCGCCGGAGGCCTCCTCGATGGCAAACGCCGCATCCGGCGCTCGCCGCACGCGCTCCACGACCCGCCGGAGCTCCTCCTCCCCGGATATCCACCGCACCTCCGGAAGCCCGGGCCGCTCGCGGCGCGTCTCCGGCGGGGTCCCGGCGGACTGCGGAAGCCTCTGCAGCAGCGACTCGAATTCGAGGCGGCGGAACATCTCCTCCGCCTCCCCCGGCGGGCGCCGGGCCGGGTCCGCTGTCTCGAAGTCCACCTCGAGGGGAACGTCCGTCACGATGCGGCACAGCCGCCGGGACGCCTCCAGCTGCTCGCGCGCCTCCCCGAGCGCCCGCCGCAGCTTCTCCGGCTCCACCTCCTCCAGCCTCTGCAGCAGGCCGTCCAGCCCCCCGAACTGCGCCACAAGTCTCGACGCGGTCCTGTCCCCCACCCCCGGCACTCCGGGGATGTTGTCCGTAGGGTCCCCTTTGAGCGCCTTGTAGTCCACAAACTGCTCCGGACTCAGGCCGAAGCGCTCCCGCACGGCCTGCGGGTCGTAGACCGTGATGTCCGAGACCCCCCTGCCGGTCACGGCCACTCTGACGCGGTCGGACACCAGCTGAAGCTCGTCCAGGTCGCCGGTCACCACCAGCACGTCGTAGCCCAGCCGCTCCGCCGACCGGGCGCAGCTCCCCACGATATCGTCCGCCTCGTATCCCGGGACCTCCAGCACCGCGCATCCGAGCGAGCGGGCCAGGTCCCGCGCCAGGGGCGCCTGCTGCTTCAGCTCATCGGGAGTGGGCGCGCGCGTGGCCTTGTAGCCGCTGTACTCCTCGTGCCGGAAGGTCTTCTCCGGGGCGTCGAAGGCGACGATGACGCAGTCCGGCTCCTCCTCCGCCAGCAGCTTCAGCAGCATCCCCGCGAAGCCGTAGAGCGCGTTCGTGGGGAGCCCGTCCCGCGTGCTGAGGTAGCGGATGGCGAAGAACGCCCGGTAGAGCAGGCTGTTCCCGTCGACCAGGATGCACTTCTTCCCCGCCACCGCTGGCTACCGGGCCGGTCCGAGGAGCTGCTGAGAGGCTCCGGCCTCGCCTTCGCCCCCCAGGTCGATGTTCACCACCGGCCGCAGGCCGGAAGCCGCCTCCGCAAGGAGCTCCCAGAAGCTGCGCTTCACACGCCAGATGCTCGGCCGGCCGGTGATGCCTCCCATCCTGCCCGCCTCGTCGATGGCGTCCTGCAGCCCTCCGATCTTGTCCACCAGCTTCGCCTGCATGGCCTGACGCCCGGTCATGACCCGTCCGTCCGCGACGCTCAGAAGCTGCTGGCGCGTCAATCCCTTGTGCTTGCGCCCCTCCAGGACATCGTCCACGAACTGGTTGTAGATGTCGAGGATCATGCTCTTCGCCATCTGGCGCTCCTCGTCCGTAAGCGGCCTGTTGGGCGAGAACATGTCCTTGAACTTCCCGCTCTTGATGGTCTCCGGACGCAGGCCTATCTTCCCGAAGAGTTCGCTCATATCCGTGGCCTGCAGGATGACCCCGATGCTTCCGGTGAGCGTGCCGTTCCCGGCGAAGATCTCGCTCGCGGCGGAGGCGACGTAGTATCCTCCCGATGCCGCCACATCCCCCATCGAGACCACCACCGGCTTGCCCGAATTGCGGATGCGCAGCACCTCCCGGTAGATCTCCTGGGAGGCCGCGGCGCTTCCGCCCGGGCTGTTGATGCGCAGCACGATGGCGCGCACGTTGCTCTGCTGCTCCGCGGAACGCAAGTCGGAGATGACCCTCTCGGTGGTGGCTCCGGCCGCGCCGAGCAATCCACCTCCCGACGAGGCCGACGTGATGGCTCCCTCCACATAGATGAGGGCGACCTTCGGCCCGAAGGACACCGACGAGCTCTGCCTTCCGACGAGCGCCCCCACCAGAACGACGAACGCCCAGAATGCGAGCAGGGACAGACATCCGCACCCCAGCAGCCACTTCCACACCGAGCCGCCCCCCTGGCGGCGCTGCGGGGCCGGTGGAGGCGTCCATCCGGCCTGCGGAGACGCTGCGGCCGCCGGAGGAGGCGGCGGGGGCGGAGGAGGAGCGGGCTGCTCCTGCTGCTCCGGCTGCGCCTGCTGTCCTGCCGGTCCGGGCTGTGCGGCCTGCGGATCGGAATCGTTGCGGTCTTCCATGGGATGCCTCCTCCCGCCGGCGCTTGCGGCGGGCGCGCCGCGGCACCGCGGCAGGGTTATGATAGCGGACTCGGCGCGCCGGGGCAAGGCCGCCGCCCGGCTGGCACAGCGCCCGGCGAGGCGGACCGCCGCGCGGTTTGCCAACAGGGTCGCGATGGTCCACAATTGCCGGTGAGAAACCGCTCCAGACTGTCGGGGGAGGACCGCCTCGCGTGACCAAGACCTTGCGAATCCTGCTCGCCCTTCTGATGCTTGTGCTGCCGCCGCTTGCGGCGGCGGGCGCGGCGCCCTACGCCGACGTCCGGGAGACGAAGCTCGAGAACGGACTGACCATCCTGACCCGCGAAGTGCGGGCCGCCCCGGTCATCTGCGCAAGCATCTTCTACGGAGTGGGCTCCCGCAACGAGCATACGGGCATCACCGGCGCCTCTCACCTGCTGGAGCATATGCTGTTCAAGGGCACCGAACGGTTCCCGAAGGGCTCCGTGGAGACCCTGGTGCGTCAGAGGGGCGGGGTCAGCAACGCCGCCACGTCCACCGACCTCACCTATTACTGGCACCTCATCCAGAGCGACTATCTGGACCTTCTGCTGGAGATCGAGGCGGACAGGATGCAGAATGCCCTCATCTCCCCGGACGAGTTGGCGGCCGAGATGGTGGTCGTCCGGTCCGAACTGGAAGGGCGCGAGAACAGTCCGGACACACTGCTCTACGACTTGGTCAACGCGACCGCGTTCACGGCGCATCCCTACCAGTGGCCCATCATCGGCTGGCGAAGCGACGTGGAGGGGATGTCGAGAGACCAGATCTACGAGCACTACCGGAGGTTCTACTCTCCCGGCAACGCCACGGTGGTGCTGGTGGGCGACTTCGACACGGAGGAGGCCGTCGCCGCCGTGCGCACGCACTTCGGCGCCATCCCTGCGTCTCCGCCGCCTCCTGCCGTCCACACGGCGGAGCCGCCTCAGCGGGGCGAGCGCCGTGTCACTCTGGAGGGTGAAGGCTCGCTGGAGCGGGTGCTGCTGGCGTGGCGCATCCCGGAAGCCGGGCACGAGGACATCCCGGCTCTGGACGTGCTGGAGCAGGTCCTAGCAGGAGGCCGTGCCAGCAGGCTCCACCAGTCGCTGGTGGAATCCGGCCTCGCGACCGGCGTCTGGGCCTTCTGCGCGGGACGCAAGGACCCTTCCCTGTTCTACATCGGAGCCACAGCCCAGCAGGGCAGGACGGCGGGAGAGCTGGAGGAGGCCATTCTCACGGAGATGCGGCGCATCCAGTCCGAGGCGCCCTCCCCCGCTGAGACAGCCCGGGCTATGCGCCAGATCCGGGCGTCGTTCATCTTCTCGGGAGACGACCTGAGGGCGCAGGCGCGCGTCATCGGGAACTTCGCCCTTACGGCCGGGCTGGACAGCCTGAAAGGATATCTGCCGGCCATCGAACAGGTCTCGCCCGAAGACGTCTCGCGCGTGGCGCGGCTGTATCTGGTGCCGCAGACCCTGACCGCCGGCCGGTTCATCCCGCAGGGAGGAGGACAGGCCGATGTTCCGGCCGCGCCGCCTCTTCAGCAGCAGCACTACCGGCCGGACAGCGCCGCTCCGCAGGCCGTGGCGGCAAGGGAGCAGTCCGTAGACGCACCCGCTGCCCGCAAGTCGCGGCCCGCGCGGTTCGAACTGGACAACGGCCTGACGCTCATCGTCCTGGACAATCCGGCAAACCCGTCCATCAGCATCGCAGGAAGGCTGAATGCGGGGTCGTGGCTGGAGGAGGGGTTCCCCCGCGGCACGGCGCGGCTGGCGATGGAGATGCTGACGCGGGGAACCGCCAAACGGAGCAGTCTGGAGTTCGCCACCGCGGTGGAGGACCTGGGAGCGACGCTGTCGTTCTCGCCGGGCGTCGAAGGGACGCTCATCTCCGGCAAATGCCTGTCCGGCGACTTCCGCGAATGGGTGAACCTCCTGGCCGAGGCCCTCACGCAGCCGGCTTTCGACCCGGACGAGCTCGAGAGAGTGCGCAGGGTGGCGCTTTCCAGGCTGGAAGCTCAGCAGGAGTCTCCGGGCTCGGTGGCGGAGCGGGCCTTCTCGAACGCGCTGTACCCCACCGGGCACCCGTACCATCCGGGGACTCCGGAGGAGGAGCGGGAAGGACTGCTCAGCGTGCAGCCGCAGCATCTCCGGGACTTCCATACGCGGTTCGCCGGGCCGCGGGGGACCGTGCTGGCGGTGGTGGGAGACATCCGGCCGGAAGACTGCCTGCGGGAGGTGCGGGAGGCATTCGCAGTCTGGAAGCCTCAGCCGGGCTACCGGAAGGTGGAGATTCCGGAGCCTCCGGCCGCCCCCGCGCAGACCATCATCATCCCGCTTCCGGGGAAGACGGAGACCACCGTGCTCTGGGGGTGGCACGGCGGGATGAAGAGGAGCGACCCGGACTACTATGCGGCGATGGTGATGAACGACATCCTGGGCGGCAGCGTCCTCTCCAGCAGGCTGGGGAAAGCCATCCGGGGAGAGAGGGGACTGGTGTACGATGTGCGGAGCACCTTCCAGGCCACTCTGGGAGCGGGGCCGTGGAGGGCCAGCCTGGGAGTGAACCCGGCGAACGCCGCGCAGGCTGTGCGCCAGCTCGAAGAGGAGGTGGAACGGATGCGCGCGAAAGGCCCGTCTCCCGAAGAGGTGGAGGACGCGAAGAGGTTCATCACGGGGGTGCTGTCGCTGCGGCTGGCGAGCAATGACGGCATCGCCGCCTTCTTGGAAGCCTCGGAGACGTACGGGCTGGGGACCGCGTATCTGGAGGAGTTCCGCAGTCTGTACGGAAGCGTGACGCGCGAGCAGGCGGCGGAGGCGGCGCGGCGCCTGCTGGCTCCGGGGCGGGCGATACTGGTGGTGACGGGTGCTACGGAGGGCTTCGATGCAGGCGACCGGACTGAAGGACAATGAGAACGAACAGACGCGGCCGGCGTCAGGGCCGGCCGAGGAGGACCGGGACCTCTACGAGCGGCTCCGGGCCATTCTGGCGGGCGCGGTCGATACGCTCAAGCTGGGAGGGGCGTCCATCTATCTGCTGAACGAGACGCGGGACGTCTTGAGCGGGCATGTCTCGGTGGACAGCAGCGGCCGGGCGGAGGACATCACCGGAAACCGCTGGCGGTTCGATACTGACAGCCACCTTGCCGGGATGATGGCCGGAAAGGTGTCCGCCGTGACCGGAGAGCACACCGGGAAGGGCAAGGGGACGGCGGCGGTTCCCCTCACCGTGAACGACCGCATCGTCGGCGTGCTGTCGGCGACGAGTCAGGAAGGGGGCTCCCAGGCCGAGGAGAACGTGGACCGCCTGAAGCTCTTCGCCAGCCAGGCCGCCTTCGCGATGGAAGCGGCGGCTGCCGCGTCTCGCTGGAGGCAGGAGGCGCACCACGAGCGCACGCTGTTCGAGGTCTCGCGCGCCATCTCGTCCGCACTGGACCCTCTGCAGGTGCAGCGGCTGGTCGCGGAGCTGATGGCGCGGGGCGTGGGTTCGGACCGCGCCGCTCTCTATGTCATCGAGCGGGACCTGCAGCAGCTGCGTCGTCGCGCCTCGTTCGGCGTCGAGGAGGAGGTCTCCGAGCGCTACGCGACCATCCGCTTCGAGGAGGGCTCCCCGCTGGTGCGCACGCTGGAAGCCCACCGCTCCGCTCCGGTGTCCCCGGACTCGGCGGAGACGATGAACCGGCAGCTGAGCGAGAGCATCGGAGGACGCCGGGCGCTGGCGGTCCCCCTGCTCAGCAAGGGATACCTGACGGCCGTCGCGGTGGTGGCCTGTCCGGAAGGGGCGGAGCACTTCGAGCCGGAAGACGTGGAGCTGCTGATGGCCATCGCGGCCCAGGCGGCGGTCTCCATCGAGAACGCGTCGCTCTATGACGCCCAGAACCGCGCGGTGACAGAGTTCGCGGCCCTGTATGCGGTGTCTCAGGCGCTTGCGGCGTCACCCTCCCTCAACGACCGGCTTCAGGTGGTGGCGCAGAGCATCATGGCCGTCACCGGGATGAGCCGCTGCGGCGTGTTCCTGATCGAGGACGGACAGGCGCGCGGCTATCTCCTGCTGGGAGCCACTCCGGAGGAAGAGGAGGATTTCCGGAAGCTGCGGCTCGGGCTGTCCGAGCGCGAGACCGCGATGATGCAGGCCATCAAGACCGGCGAACCCACCATCATCGACAGCCCGGCAGGCCGCAAGGACGGATATGTGGCCCGGAAGTGGCGCATCCAGAGGATGCTGGCGGTGCCGCTGATCTACGAAGGGCGGACCGTGGGCCTGGCGGCGGTGGACGAGCCGGGCAGGAAGGTGGTCATCGGCGAGAAGGTCATCCAGGTGGCCGCGGCCATCGGAGAGCAGGCCGCCCTGGCCATCCAGAACGCCCGGCTCTTCGAGCAGACCCGCCAGCATGCCGAGGAGATGGAGGTGCTCTTCGAGGTGGCCCAGGTGCTGGGAGCGGAGATGCAGACGGGGGACCTGCTGGACAAGCTCCACGGGCAGATCGGCCTTCTTCCGTTCGTGAAGGGTTCGTCGGTCATCATACGCGACCGGGACGGAAGCCTGCTGGTCTCGCACGGCGTGGGCCGCAGGGCGCGCGTCAGGAACACCCGCTCCCTGAGCGACCCGTTCGACCAGTTCAGCCTGAAGGCCCTCCAGTCGCACGAGGCGGTTATGGAGCGCGAGGTCGATGTGCCCCGGCGCACGGAGTTCGCGGAGCTGCGGGAATCCGGGCTGGAGCAGGCGGCCATCCTGGCGCTGCCCCTGACGCAGAGAGGGGAGACCATCGGCGTGCTGACCCTGCTGGCTCCGGGAGGTCACGAGTTCACCCGTCCCGAGCAGCGGCTGGCGGGCTCCATCGCGAGCGTCGCGGCCGCGGCGCTGACGCGCGCCCAGATATTCGAGCGGGAGCAGCGCATCGCCGAGACGTTCCAGCGCACCTTCCTTCCGCAGGTCCCCGAACAGGTGGGGCAGTTCGAACTGGCGCACCAGTACGCCGCCGCGCTGGACGAGGCCCGCGTGGGAGGGGACTTCTACGATGTGTTCCAGGTCCCGGACGGACGCCTGGCGCTGGTGATAGGAGATGTGAGCGGAAAGGGGCTCGGCGCCGCCGTTCACACGGCGATGGCGAAGTATCTCCTTCGGGGGTTCGCGCACGGCTCGCCGGAGCCGGCCGCCGTGCTGGAGCAGGTGAACGACGCGCTCTGCTTCTACGTGCCGGACAACATGTTCGTCACGCTGTTCTTTGGGCTCCTCGACACTTCGACCGGCTTGTTATACTATGCGAACGCCGGGCACGAGCCGCCGCTCCTCTGGTCCCGAAGCACCGGCCGCGTGCGCAGCCTGGCGAGCACGGGGCGCGCGCTGGGCTTTGTGAGGGGAGGAGATTTCCTGTGCGAGGAAGCCGCGCTCGAGCCGGGGGACGTCCTGGTGATGTACACGGACGGAGTTACCGAGGCTCGCAACGGCGGCAGGCTCTTCGACGTCTCGGGGGTCCGGGACGCGGTGCGCGAGGCTGCCGGACAGAGTGCGGCCAGGGTGGCGGAGCTGATCGAAACCCGGGCGCGGGAGCACGCGGGAGGGCGCCTGACAGACGATATCGCCCTGCTGGTGGTAAGACGGCGGGGCTGATACTGGACTGCTGACGAGGTGAACCGCCTGTGAAGATCGCGCCTGTCGCCGGACGTCCCGGCGAACTGGAGATCAGCGGAGATATCGACTACCACAGTTCCGGCCTTCTGCGGCGCAGGCTGCTGTCGGCGCTGGAGGAGCACGGAGGTTCGCTGACGCTTCACCTGGAGCGGGTGGAGTTCATCGACTCCTCGGGTCTGTCGGTGCTGCTGGACGCGGTGAAGACGGCCCGCGCCAGGGGCGGACGCATCACGCTGGTCCGCCCGAGCCGCCAGCTGCGGCGTGTGCTGGGGGTCTCAGGGTTTGCGCCGTTCTTCGAGATGCGGGACGGCGGCGAGCAGGCTTCGGCCGCCGCCGTGCAGAAGCGCGGCGCCGACGACGGCATCCGCACCGCCACTTTCGAAGCCGAAGGACGGCCGGAGAACATCTCGGCACTCAGGAAGAGCGTGGTGAAGTTCGCGGAGGGTCTTCCGCTCACTCCCCAGGAGCTGGACGACCTGAAGCTTGCCGTCGGGGAGGCCACCTGCAACGCCCTGCGCTACGGCTGCCCCACTGGCAGGGAGACCATCCACGTGACCTGCTCGAGGGAGGGCAACCGCTTCAGCGTGAGGGTCTCCGACCCGGGTCCCGGCTTCGACCCCTCCAGCATCCCTCAGGTGTCGCAGGGCGAGCTCGCGGAGGGAGGCAGAGGCATCTTCTTCATGCGGTGCCTGATGGACGAGGTGAACTTCCACTTCTCCGACGGGACCACCGTCGAACTGGTCAAGTACCTGCCGGAGCCTGCCGAACAGGGAGGAGGCATTTGAGCCGGCCCCTGTTGCGGATGCGCCGGTCCTCCGGTACAATGGCCAGTAATAATATTCCCGCAATCTGCCGGCGCAGCCTCTCAGGACAGAGAGCGCCCGTGCCGGCAGGCTGCTGACTGGAGCGGCCCGGTGTCCCACATCTCCCTTCAGACCACGCTTGCGATGGCGTTCCTGCTCGGCGCGCTGCACGTGCTGGAGCCCGCGCACGGGCGCTCCATCATCCACGCTCTGCTCGTCGGCTCCTCGGGGCGGCGCAGCGACGTCTGGAAGTTCGGGCTGTCCGTCGTGCTGTCGCACATCGGACTTGCCGGGGTGCTGGCAGTGGCGGCTGCCTTTGTGGGACGGGAGATGGGAGAGGAGACGCTGGCCACGGCCTTCCGGGTGGCCGGCGCTCTGGTCACCGTGGCCATCGGGGTCCTCATGACGACCTGCGGGCTGGGCGAGCACACCACCTGTTCTCACCGGCACGGCGAGGGTGAGGCGTCCAGCGACCCGGAGCACGTGGAGCGGCATGCGGCCCATATGCTGAAGGCCCACGTCGTGAATCCGACCGTGCTGGGCATCAGCGGAGGGCTCATCCCCTGTCAGGGCACCATCGCGCTGCTCACCCTCTCGGTGGGGTCCGGAAAGCTGCAGTCCGCCGTGTGGCTGATGGTGGCATTCGCTCTCGGGCTGGGGACCTGCCTCATCGCCATCGGGCTGCTGACGACCATCGCCGCGGAGAAAGCCGGGGCCCTGTCGCGCCGCCTCGGCTCATCCCGCGCTCTGGCGGTCGCGCCGGGCGTCCTGGTGCTGCTGATGGGACTGCTCGCCCTTGGACTGGCTCTCAGCGGCAGCGGCGGCGCCCACGCCGGGCACGATCACTGAGCCGGGCTGTCCTCTTCGGTGACCTCCACCCCCGGTGAAGGGGCGGGATAGTAGACGGACTCCGCTCCGGCGTCCAGAAGAGCCTGCCCGACCTTCGCGGGCTCTGCCGCCAGCGCGACGATGGTCCCTCCTTTTCCCGCTCCCGCCAGCTTGGCGCCGAATGCTCCGGCTTCGCGGGCGGCCTGGATAAGCCTGTCGTTGACCTCGTTGGACATCCCCAGGGCGCTGACAAGCTCGTGGTTGCGGTCCATCAGGCGGCCCAGACCTTCCCAGTCGGCCCGGAGCAGGGCCTTCTTGGCCAGGCGCGCCAGGCCTCCCACCTCCTCGAATGCGGCCACGACCTCCGGGTCCCCCTCCTCCCAGCGCTCCCGCGGCCCTCTGTGCACCGTGCCGGAGTTGCGCATGATGCCCGTGTGGCCGAGCACGAGCGGCGGCACGGGTGCGTCAGGATCCAGACGCTGCACGGTCGCAAGCGGCTCTGCGGCGTCGCCCTTCAGCCGTTCCTTGCCCCGGAAATCCAGGTAGGTCAGCCCTCCGAACGCGGCCATGTACTGGTCCTGATAGCCGCAGAGGATGCCCATCCGGACGGCTTCGATAAGCCGGGCCGTCTCGGCCAGCCAGTGCCTCTCGAGGCCGCCGCCGGTCCAGCGCGAGATGGCCGCCGTCAAAGCCACGGCGATGGCCGTCGAGCCGGCGAGCCCGGAGCGGACCGGGACGTTCGAGGAGATGGAGATGGACACGCGGAACTTCTTCGGGTCCAGCCCGAACTGCAGCACGGCGGAGCGCTGCAGGTCCAGCATGTCTCCACGCGGCTCCAGCTCCTCGCGGCTCCGCACCGTCTGGCGCTCGCCGCCGGCGGTCAGCTCCAGCGCGTCGGATTCCTCCAGACGGACAACGGCGCGCTGGCGCACGCTGATGGAGAGCACGCTCCCGCCGTACATGTCGGCGGGATTGCCCACGATGCCGGCCCGGCCGGGGGCCGACGCGACGACCACTCTCCGCAAAACGCTACTCCCCTTTCCGTCCGTTCAAAACGCGACCGAAGCGCGCACGCCGACCGTGGCGTCGTCCACGTCCCCGGAATGCCATTCGATGAGAAGCCCGATGCTGCTCCGCGGGTCGATGTCCCAGGAGGGCCGAACCGAAAGCACCGTGTGCCTGCCGCCCCCGCTCTTCCTGCGGCTGTCCACAAGCGACGCCACCCCGTCCAGGCGCGGCGTCAGCCGCTTCTCCGCGCGCACCGCAAGCGTCCGGGAATCCGGACCGTAGCTCCACGCCAGGGGAAGACCGTCCTGCGACCACGCCAGCAGCGGAGCTGCGGGCCGCGTGGCTTCATAGACGCGCGCATCGATGACGCAGTACTCCGCCTGCAACCGCAGGCCTCCGCGGGCGAAGTCCGGCGCTCTGGAGCGCAGCCCGAAGAGGATGCCGGTCTTCTTCGGGGCGCTGTGGCGGGACCTGACCGGGCTGGTCATATCGTCCACCATCCACTGCAGGTAGGTCTCTGCGCGGGGGGAGGGCCGGTAGACCGCCTCCAGCCCCAGCAGCGCGTTCCACTGCGAATCCACGTCCTTCAGGAACAGCGACTGATACGCCAGAGCCGGCAGTGCCAGCATCAGCGGGTCGGGCGTTCGGAAGGTCTTGCTCATGTCGATGTAGCCGATGGTCCAGGCGGGCGACAGGGTCTTCTGCACTCGGCGGGAGAGCAGATAGACCGTCCGTCCGCGGTCCGAGAACCCGCCCGCCTGCCAGGCCAGAGCCCACCGGCCCGGTCTTCCCGTGTCCAGCACTCCCGCGGCCCGCACCTGGAAAAGCGCCGGGCTGGCATCGGACAGCCACATCGAGCCCGTTCCCGCCGCTCCGAACCAGGAGTAGGTCCGTCCCGCGTCCCACCGCCAGGACCCGCGGCTTTCAGCGAGAGCGAAGCGGTCCAGCACGGGGAACAGACGGCGGTCATCGGGATGAAAGAGTCTTGCCTCGGACGTGAGCGTGGCGCTGAGCAGGCGGTGCTGCGGCAACCCCGCGAGGAGCGTCAGGGCGCCGGCGGCGGTCCCCCGCGAGTCGCCGTCCACCACCGACCCGTCCGCCGCCGCCCAGCCGGTCAGAACGGGAGGCCACCCTTCGCCGCCTGCCCGCTCTGCGTCCGCGTCCCCCCCGAGGAAGCGCAGTTCCTCAGCCAGGTCCTCGCGCAGACGCGCGAACAGCCAGGCGGCCCGGGGGTCCGTTGGAGCCGCTGCCGCCCGCAGCAGCTCCGCGATCTCCAGCCGGGTGAACGTCCGGCTCTGCAGGAAATCCCTTGCCGAATACGGCGCAAGCAAGCCCTCGCCTGCCAGCCACGCCAGAGCGTCCATCTGCCAGCAGCCCCGCGGCATGACATCCGTCAGGGGCTGCGCGACGCCGGCCCCCGCGGGGCTCGGAGCGGAGGCCGCTGCGAGCACGAGCCAGACCGCCCCCGCGACGAAAACTCTACTCCCGCTCTTCCTCATCCATCCGCTCGCAGATCCACCTGACGGCATCCTCCAGGTCCTCCGCGCAGTAGTCGGCAAGGTCCCCCACCCTGCTCCTCTGGACCTCCGGCTCCAGACCGGTGGGGACGAACACCGTCCGCGCCCCCGCCGCCCGTCCGGCCGCCATATCCCGCCAGGAATCTCCCACCATGAAGCTCCGCGAAAGGTCCAGACCGTGCTCGCTCGCGCCCCGCAGAAGCAGTCCGGGCTTCGGCTTGCGGCAGTCGCAGGCATCCTCATCGGTATGGGGGCAGTAGTAGGACGCGGCGAGACTCACCCCCTGACCGGCAAGCTCCCGCCGCAGACGGGCGTCCACGGCGTCCAGGTCCGCGGAGGACATCAGGCCCTTGCCCACTCCCGCCTGGTTGGACGCCAGGAAGAGAGGGATGCCCTTCTCCGCCAGCTTCGCCAGCGCCCGCCCGGCCCACGGGAACACCTCCAGCTCCTCGGGACGCCGGACATAGCTCCGAATCTCCCGGTTCAGGGTGCCGTCGCGGTCCAGGAAGACCGCCCGCCGCAGGCGGTCCGGCATCTACGAACGCTCCCTGTACCAGGCGCGGTGGAACTGCTGGAAGGATTCGCCCTCCCGCACTCGCCGCCACCACCCCTCGTTCTCCACGTACCACTTCACCGTCAGGGGCAGGCCTTCCTCGAAGCCCACCTTCGGCGCCCACCCGAGCGAGCGCAGCTTCGTGGTATCCAGAGAGTAGCGGCGGTCGTGTCCGGGGCGGTCCTTGACATACTTGATGAGGGACTCGTCCTTGCCCAGGGCCTTCAGGATGCCGCGGGTGACCTCGAGGTTCGTCCGTTCGTATCCTCCGCCCACGTTGTAGACCTCGCCGATGCTCCCCTTCCGCAGCACGACGTCGATGGCGGCGCAGTGGTCCTCCACATACAGCCAGTCGCGGACCTGCTGCCCGTCGCCGTAGACCGGCAGCGGCCTGTCCTCCAGCGCATTGGTGATGAAGAACGGGATGAGCTTCTCCGGGTGCTGATAGGGCCCGTAGTTGTTCGAAGCCCGTGTGATGATGACCGGCACGCCGTACGTGACGTAGTAGGAGCGCGCCAGCAGGTCGGAGGCCGCCTTGCTGGCGGAATACGGGCTGCGGGGCTCCACGGGGTCGGTCTCGACGCTGGAGCCCTCCTCCACGCTGCCGTAGACCTCGTCCGTGGAGATGTGCACGAACCGCTCCACGCCATGCTTACGGGCCGCCTCCAGCAGCCGGAACGTGCCCACCACATCCGTGGTGACGAAGTCGCCGGGCTCGTGGATGGAGCGGTCCACGAACGTCTCGGCCGCGAAGTTCACGATGGTGTCCACATTCGGGACCAGGTTGTCCACCATCGCCTCGTCGCGGATGTCCCCCCGGAAGAAGTAGAACCGCGGGTCGTCCGCCACATCGGCCAGGTTCTCCAAGTTGCCCGCATAGGTGAGGGCGTCCAGCACCAGGATATCGAGGTCGGCGTGGCTTCGGAGCATGTAGCGCACGAAGTTCGAGCCGATGAAGCCCGCCCCACCCGTCACAAGGATGCGTCTCATTCGTCGTCCCTTACCGCCGCGGACCGCCTGTGCGGTCCGGACGTCCTTCCGTCACGTAATCTTGATGTCCCAGTCGTAGGGGATCTCCTCGGAGTCGTAGGGAGCCCGGTACTCGTCGGAGGGGTCGTAGAGCTGGTCCGGGAAGTTGATGAGCAGCGAGGGCTCCACACCCACCGTCTTGTAGCCGTGATAGACTCCGATGGGAATCTTCAGCATCACCATATTATGGTCGCCCATGAAGACCTCCTGGACCTCTCCCTTCGTGGGCGAGCCTTCCCGGACGTCATACATCACGGCTTTTATCATCCCCTTCACGCACACCCAGATATCCTTCTGCTTCAGGTGATAGTGCCAGGCGCGGATGACTCCGGGATAGTTGAGGGAGATATAGGATTGCTGGTAGCGCTCGAAGAACTCCTCGTCGTCGGCCCTGAGCATCTCCATGAGAAAGCCACGCTCGTCGGCGTGGCGCTTCAGGGGCTTTATCAGAACTCCATCGATCATCTGCGTTCGTCGCCTCTCAGGTCAGCTTGGCGGAACCGCCTCCGGCGGTGCCCCGCCGGGGTCCAGTCATCTTAGCATGCGCGCTCCGGGGCGGGCAAACCCGGATGCTGCGGGCTGCCGGCAGGTCCAAAGCGAAGGCGGAAGGCACTGAGTGCCTTCCGCCTGTCCCATCTGACGGAACGCGCGGTGCGCTTCCCCGTGAGCGGCTTACTCCAGCACCTGCGCCACGGCGGCCTCGCGGGCCTTCTCGGCGGCCTTCGCCTCGTCCACCTTCCGGCCCCGCACCGGGAACTTGTCCGCCTGCCCGGACGACAGGAAGGTCCGCATCCTCTCCCGGACGGACTCCACCATCGCCGCGCGGGCCGGCTTCAACACCCGCCGGATGTCGTACTTCCGCACCTTGCCCGCCGCGTCGGCCTCGGCCCACTCCTGCTCGATCTTCTTCATCTCGGCGGAGACAGCCTCGAGGAACCCGATGCGGATGCCCGTATCGTAGTTGATCTTCCGGATGCCTTCCTTAATGCCCAGCTGCACATCCTCGTCCGGCACACCGGTGGACCCGTGCATCACGAGCGGGACGTCCACCTTCCTGTCGATCTCCTGCAGGCGATCATGGCGGATGATGGGGCGCCCCTTGAAGAGCCCGTGTGTGGTCCCCACCCCGACGGCCAGGATGTCCACGCCGGTCTCCTTCACGAACTGCGCGGCAAGGTCCGGGTCGGTGAGGGCCTCCTCGCCGCCCTTCAGGTCCTCGCCGATCTGTCCCAGCATCCCGATCTCGCCCTCCACGGGCACGCCCACGGCGTGCGCGGCCTCGACCACCTTCTTCGTGACGGCCACATTCTCTTCATAGGACCGCGGAGACTTCCCGTCCTCCTGCAGGGTCCCGTCGATCATCACCGACGTGAAGCCCAGCCGCAGGAACTGCATCACCTTCTCGAACGACCGGCCGTGGTCCAGATGCAGGGCCACCGGGACGGTGCTCTTCTCCGCCAGGGCCTTGATGAGCGCGACCAGCTCTTCGGGCTCGGTGTAGCCGAGCGTGGTCTGGGTCACCTGCAGGATGAACGGCGCCCGCTCGATCTCCGCTGCCTCGAAGATAGCCTGGGCGCTCTCCATATTGATCGCGTTGAACGCGCCCACCCCGTAGCACTCGGCCTCCGCGTGGGCCAGGATCTCAGTACTGGTGACAAGTGGCATTGACGTGCTTTCCTTCCTAGCTGAATGACCTGATTGACGGCATCTCTTTTCGCGCCTGATGCTCTCCCCGCCGGGAGGGAGTCCGGACTCAGACCAGGCGCGGCTCAGCCGGCTGCTGCCGGCGCAACTCCTCCCGCAGCCGGAGCACCTGCGGATTGCAGGACCAGACCGGGTCGTTCACGTCCACCCTCTCCACGCGCCAGAGTTCGTGGGGATCCTCCACTCTGTCCACGTAGAGCACCCCGTCCAGGTGGTCGATCTCGTGCTGAAGCACCCGCGCAAGCCACCGGTCGGCGTGGATGGTGAGCCGGTCCCCCTCGAGGTCCAGCGCCTGCACCGTGATGGCAGACGGGCGGACGACATTGCCCATCAGCCCGGGAAGCGACAGGCACCCCTCCGGAAGCTTGATGAACTCCTCGGATTCCCAGACGATCTCCGGGTTGACCAGCACCGTGGCCGGGAACGAGGGCACCTCCGGGAACCCCACCCATTCGTCTTCCGGCACCTCCACGATGATGATGCGCTCGGAGATTCCGGCCTGAGGAGCGGCCAGACCCATCCCGCCCGCTTCGACCCGAAGCTCATCCATGGCCTCAGCGAGCTCGCGGACCCGCTTCGAGCCCGCGTCGTTGACCGCCCTCGCCACCTGGCGCAGGACGGGGTCCTCCCGGTCCACAAGACTCAGACGCATTAAAACACTCCGTAGCCGACCGTGCAACAGTTCTCGGAGCAGCCCGAGACATAGTAGCTGATAGAGCGGCGCTGCGCAAACCTGCGGGAACAGGTCCGAAGCGGGAGATGTTGGCAATTGTGCCGGGACAGGCAGAGCCGGGACCGGTTGGGGTATAAGGAATTCGTGCAAAGATTTCGCAGGAAGACGCGGCCGGAATGAGCAAAGCCGGCGGTCCCTGCCCCGAGCTTCAGAGAGAGCCAGAATGCCATCCGAGCTTGCCGTATTGAACGCACCCTCGACAGCAGCCGGTCCGAGGCGGAGACAGGCCGCCCGTCACGCAGCAGCGCGGGTTCCGCGGCGCAGGCCGCTCGAGGAGGTTCCGGAAGAGCGGCTCATCCAGCGATGCCGCGAGGGCGATGCCGAGGCGTGCGCAGCGCTGGTCCGCAAGTACGCGTCGCTCATCTACTCGGTACCGCTGCATTCGTTCGGCATGTCGCAGGACGACGCCGACGACATCTACCAGCTCTGCTTCATCAAGGTGCTCCAGCGGGTGCGGCAGTTCCGGGGCGATTCGCGCTTCTCGGCCTGGCTCCGCACGGTGGTGCGCAACATCTGCGTGGACTGCATCCGCTCGCAGAAGCACGCAGTCTCTCTGGAAGAGCTGACGGAAGGCTGCGAGACCTGCCCTCTGAGCGAGGTCTGCAGCGCGGAGAAGATGGTGCGCAAGGCGGAGGAGAGGCAGATCCTGGAGGACGCCCTTTCCCGTCTGCCGGACAGGTACCGCCGCCCGCTCACGCTGTTCTTCCTCGAGGACCGGTCCTACCGGGAGATCTCCGAGATCCTCGACGAGCCCGTCAACACGGTGGGGACGCACATCAACCGCGGGCTTGCGCGGCTGCGCAAGGTGCTGGCGGCGGATGCGGACGCTCTGGAGGCGCTCTCCACGTGAACTCTCCGCATCCCGTGCCGTCCCCCGCCGTCTCCGGCGCGAGCGGCAGCGCGGACCCGTCTGCGGGTCTGCAGGCCGCGCTGGATGAGCTGAGGCGCGCCGGCTCCATCCTCATCACCACGCACATCAACCCGGACGGCGACGCCATCGGCTCGTCTCTGGGACTGATGCACCTCCTGCGGGCCGCAGGAAAGCAGGCCGTGGTGGCCTCTCAGGACGGCTACGGCGGGCGCTACGGCTTCCTGCCGGGAGCCGGCGAGATCCTCACCGCCGTCGAGGGACGCTGCGACCTTGGAGTGGCGGTGGACTGCGGCAACGTGGACCGTGTCGGCAGCATGAAGGACGCTCTGCTCGCCTGCGGGCGAGTGCTGCGCGTGGACCATCACGCCGCCGGAGAGAGCTTCGGCGACGTGGAGTATCTCGACACGTCCGCGGCGGCGGTGGGCGAGATGATCGCGGCGCTGGCGCCGGGCCTCGGCGTGCGCCTTCCCCGGGAGGCCGGCGTGTGTCTTCTGGCCTCCATCGTGGAGGACACGCGCTGCTTCCAGTTCGAGAACGTCTCTCCGCGGACTCTGCGCATCTGCTCCGAACTGGTGGAAGCGGGAGCCGACCTGCACAGCGTCATCGAGCACCTCTTCTGGCGCAACAGCGCGGGCGCGGTCCGGATGATAGGACGCTGCCTGGAGGACTTCCGGATGGAGTTCGCGGGGCAGCTGGCCTGGACTGTCGCCTCCCTGCAGGATTTCGAGCGCTACGGAGCCATCGCGGAGGACATGGACGACGTGGCGCACGAGCTGCTCTCCATCGAAGGCGTGGAGGTGGCGCTCCTTCTGAGGGAGGCGGAGACGGACCACCGCGTGTCCCTGCGGTCGCGCAGCCGGGTGGACGTGGCGGAGATAGCCCGGGAGTTCGGCGGCGGCGGCCATCTCCGCGCGGCCGGATGCCGCATCGGCAAGTCTCCCGAAGCCGTCCGGCGACTCATTCAGAGCATCGGACGGCGGCTGGCCTGACGGCGCTCCGGCCGTCTTGATGGGCCGGGCCGGTCATGCCAAAATCGTTGCAGGACCATCAACTTCCGGTCACTGGGACTTTTTCAGGCTGGAAAGGACGCGAACACCTTGGCCACGGCACTGATCCAGCAGATGCTGCCCGCTGAATATGCGGCTCTGACGCCCGACGAGGCCGACCGCCGCATCGCATCGGCGCGCGAGCGGCTCGGGGAGCGCACGGTCATCCTCGGGCATCATTATCAGCGCGACGAGATCATCAAGTTCGCGGACTACACGGGCGACTCCTACAAGCTCTGCCTGCACGCCGCCTCCCACCCCGAGGCCGATTTCATCGTCTTCTGCGGGGTGCATTTCATGGCGGAGAGCGCCGTCATCCTGGGAGGCGAGCATCAGCGGGTCATCCTGCCGAACCTCTCGGCCGGCTGCTCGATGGCCGACATGGCCAGCCGTTCCCAGGTGGAGGAGCTCTGGGACGAGTTGACCGCCGTGACCGACGAGCGGGTCATCCCGGTCACCTATATGAACTCCTCGGCGGCCATCAAGAGCTTCTGCGGGGAGCACGGGGGCGCGGTGTGCACCTCCTCCAACTGCGAGGCGGTCTTCCGCTGGGCCCTTCAGGAGGGCGACAAGATCGCTTTCTTCCCGGACGAGCACCTCGGGCGGAACACGGCCCTGCACATGGGCATAAGCGACGAGCAGTTGGCCCTCTGGGACCCCACCGTCCCTCCGGAGATGAACGACCCGGACGGGCTGCGCAGGGCCCGCATCGTGCTGTGGAAGGGCTTCTGCTCCGTGCACGCGCGGTTCAGCGTGGAGCAGATCCAGAGGGCGCGGCGCGAGTTTCCGGGCATCCGGGTGGTGGTCCATCCGGAGTGCCGGCGCGAAGTGGTGGAAGCTGCGGACGGGTTCGGCTCGACGGAATATATCGCGCGGGTCATCCGGGAATCAGAGCCGGGCAGCCAGTGGGCCGTCGGGACCGAGATCAACCTGGTCAGCAGGCTGGCCCGGGAGCTTCCCGACCGGCTCATCTTCTGTCTGGACCCCATCGTCTGCCCCTGCTCCACGATGTACCGCATCGACCCGAAGTATCTCTGCTGGGCTCTGGAGAACCTTGCGGAGGGGCGGGTGGTGAACGAGATCACGGTTCCGGAGCGGGACGTGCACTTCGCGAAGGCGGCGCTGGACCGGATGATGGACATCACTGCGGCGGCCCGCGTGTAGGAAACGGCCTCTCCCGGCAGGCGGCCCCTTCACGGGAGGCGCAAAGCGGACGCCGGCGTGCTACCATGCTGAAGGGAGGGGCTCAGGATGGACCTGACTTCGGAAATCCGGCCGCAGAGGGCGCGGCTCAGGCGGTTGCTTCACGCGCTGGGCGGCCCGGACCCGGTGGCTTCAGCGCTGGCCGAATGCGAGGTCCGCGCCTTCGGACCCGCCGTCCTGCCTGATATCGACGCAATCCTGGCCTGCGCGCCGACCGGCCTGGACGATGTCGTCCGCTCTGCCGCGAAGGGGATCGTGGGCTCCGGCATCGTGGCTTCGGCATTCGAGGCGGTGCGCCGCAATCCCCGCTACTGGGTCCCCGCCGGTGCGGTCCTGCTGGGCGCCGTTCTGCTGGTGTTCGCCGTCGCCCTGAGGACGGCCGCCGCCGACAGGCGGCTGCGGCGCGGTGCGGCTCTGGCAATCCGGGCGCTGGACGACCTTCGCGGGGCTCCGGTCCTCCTGGAGATGGCCCGGCGCGGCCAGTTGAACGACGAGGCCGCCGAGACGCTTGCCGGTCTGATGGCGCGAAGCCGGCCCTCGGACTTCCCTGCGCAGAGCCTGCCGGAAGCGGGACTGGCGGCGGCGTTGCGCTATCCGCACCACGGGCTGAGGATGGCCTGCCTGTACTTCCTCTCGGCCAACCCGGACGCCCGGCTTGCGGACACGGTCAGGGAGCTGGCCAGAATGCGGGCCGCGACCGCCGACGAGGTGGAGGAACGCGAAGAGGCGCGCCGCCTCTACTTCACGCTGACGGGAAAGGAGCCGTGACGCTTCCGCCGGGCCGGAAGACAGGCTCCGGGAACCTCTCGCGGCTGACGCCGGTCAAGTTTATCAGAAGCGGCGCCGCTGGACGCTTGAAATTCCGGGCGGAATGCGGTAATACATGTTGGCCCATCGGCCCGGCTGCAGCGTGGAGAGGTGGCTGAGTGGTCGAAAGCGGCGGTTTGCTAAACCGTTGTAGGTGTTAAAGCCTACCCCGGGTTCGAATCCCGGCCTCTCCGCCATATTTTTCAGGCGACCCCGGACATCCGTCATGCCGTTCCACGACAGCGTCCGCTCGAGCGTCCCGTCCCGCACTGATTCTGCGCGCCTGCCCGGCCGTGCCCCTGCCCCGGTCCCCGGCCGTATTGCTGTGGTCTGCACCGCGGCGGCGGCCGCCCTTCTCTGCGCCGCGGGACCTCTCTTCGCTCAGGGGATGCTGCGCGGCGACGAGTACCTCCGGCAGAGCACGGCTCTCCGCGCTGTGCAGGTGGCGCCCGGCGCCCGGCCGTCCGGCAGCAGCGACGCGTTCCTCGACATCGCCGGCACGCTTTCCGGCACGCTCGGCGCCGGAGAGGAGCAGTCGATGCTGGTGCTCTCGGAAGGAATGTCCTGGGCGGTGCGGTGCGGCGACGCGGCGCTTCCGCCGCTGGGAGCCCGCATCCGGGTCCTGGCCCGCCTGCAGGAGCGCCCCGGAGGGCCGCCGCAGATGGTTCTCGCCGGGTGGGCGTTCGCATCCGACGTTGCGAGGGCGCAGGCGTCCGGCCGCCAAGCTGCATCGACGAACCTCGGCGCGCGCCGCAGAGGACCGGGCGCTTCCCGCGGCGGCTCGGTGGACCACACCGCCTATTTCCAGCAGTATGCGGACGCCATCTCGCGCATCAACCCCCGTCTTTCGCGCGAGCTGGTGGAGCAGCTCACCCGGGTGCTGCTGGAGACCAGCAGGGAGTGCGACGTGGACCCGCGTCTGGTGATGGCGGTCATCCTGGCGGAGTCGGGCTTCGACCCGAACGCCACTTCCCGCAAGGGAGCGATGGGACTGGGTCAGCTGATGCCCTCGACAGCCCGCGGGATGGGGCTGCGGGACCCCTACGACCCCGCGCGGAACCTGGAAGCCAGCATCCGCATCATCCGCTCTGCGCTGAACCGCTATTCCGGGAACGCCGGCTGGAAGGACCTGAACTGGGAGCACCTCAGGCTCGCGCTGGCCGCATACAATGCCGGGTCCGGCGCAGTGAAGAAATACGGAGGGGTGCCGCCCTACCGGGAGACGCAGAACTACATCGCAAAGGTGGCGTCCTACTACCGCCAGCTTTGCGGTGAGGGCGGCAGTCCCGCCAGGTGACGGGCAGCGGCCACGCCTGCATCGGCGCTCTGGCGGGAGCGATAGCGCGACGGCCGGGCTCCGCGTTCGTCCTGGGCCTTGCGTCCCACGTCATCTGCGACATCATCCCCCACGGTGAAGCGCCGGCAGCCCTGGACCTCGTGCTGACCGGGGCCGCGCTGGGAGGCATCGCGGCAGGGTTCGGCGCGCGCTCTCCGGAGTTCGCGGGCGCCGTGGGAGCGGCGCTTCCGGACGTGGAGCACGGGCTCGTCCTTGCCGGGTTGATGGGCCGCGAGAGCTGCATCTTCCCCACTCACAACGGCGTCCTTCCCCACGGGACCGGCGGGGGCTTGCTCTGGCAGGTGGCCGCCGCCGGGGCGGCTATCGCCGGGGCCGCGCTTCTGCAGCTGCGGCGCGGAGGCTGAATGCGGCCGCCCGGCCTTTTCAGATGACGCGCTCGTCCAGGTCTTCCAGACCCTTGGCGAGCCTGTCCAGCCTCTCCAGAAAGTCCCGGAAGGTGGCGAACACCACGGCCTTCGCCAGCGCGCCCTGCTTCTCCGAGACATTGGACCACGCCACCGTCAGCTGCGCCGCCACCATCTGCATATGCTCCATGCTGGGTTCGTTCATCTCCGGTCTCCCGTTCCTGTGCGCTTTTCGGATGTTCCGCGACCCTCTTAGCGCCGCGCCGCCCCGGAACCTCCGTTTTGCGGCCATTCCCGCCCTGGGGGCATAATATGGCGGGAGAGGAACCGGCCAGTTGCCGTCCGCCGGACCCGTGGTCCGGCGGCAGCGAGGTCTACGGAGGCATATGGCTACCAAGGTTCTGGTCGTCGACGACGAGCGCACCATCACGGACGGGCTCACCTTCAACCTGAAGAAGGAGGGTTTCGAGGTCATCCCGGCCTACAACGGGGAGGACGCTATCTCGCTGTTCGAGGAGCACAGGCCGGATATCGTCATCCTGGACATCATGCTCCCCGGGCTGGACGGCTTCACCGTCTGCCGCATCCTGCGCAAGCAGTCCAGTGTGCCCATCATCATGCTCACCGCCCGCGCGGAGAAGTCCGAGCGCCTGCTGGGGTTCGAGGCCGGGGCCGACGACTACGTCGTCAAGCCGTTCTTCACGGACGAGATAGCGGCCCGCATCCGGGCCATCCTGCGGCGCGGCCGGGAGGTCCGGGAAGGTGAGGGAGCGATCACCGTGGAGGGCATCACCATCGACCCCGGACGGCGCGTGGTGGAGAAGGACTCCACGCAGATCGAGATGAGCCGGAAGGAGTTCGACCTGCTGTACGAGCTGGCGCGCACCCGCGGGCGCGTGCACTCCCGTCAGAGCCTGCTCTCGAAGGTATGGGGGGAGGACTCCTATATCGACCCGCACACGGTGGACGTGCATATCTGCAGGCTCCGGGACAAGCTGGAGGACGACCCCCGCAAGCCGTCGCTCATCCTGACCGTGCGGGGCGTGGGCTACAAGATGGCCGAACCCGCGTGAGAACGGCTTGACAGTCCCCCTCAGGCTGCGTTTCGTCCTGGCTGCCGCGCTGGGCGCCCTTGCCGCGTTCGCGCTGGACGGCGCCGACGCGCGCTGGGGCATCTCCCCCGCGGGGCGGCTGCTCGCGGCGTTCGCGGCGGCCTGGGTCATCGGATTCCTGCTCTGGCGCCAGCCCCTGCGCGTGCTGGAGCGGGTGGCGCGCAGGCTCCGGCGCATCCTGGCCCGGGACCTGCGTCCCCAGCGGCCCATCGACACCGCGGACCCCGTCCTGAAAGACCTGGTGCAGTCCGCTCAGGAGCTCACGCAGTTCATCCGGGAGTCCTGGGACGCCGCCGACCGCCGCCTGGGAGAGATCGAGAGCATCGTCGACGACCTGGCCGACGCGGTCATCGCGACGGACGCCTCCAGCCGCATCACAAGGGCGAACGTGGCGGCGGGGCAGTTCTTCGGCCACCTCCCCCACAGTTCGATGGTGGGGCTGACCATCGTCGAAGCCACCCTGAACCACACGCTGGACGCGATGGTGCGCTCGTGCATCGAGACCGCCACTGTGACGGAGGGCGTGCTGGACCTGTTCGGTCCCCGGGAGCGTTCGGTCTCGGCGGTCATCATCCCGCGGACCGCCCCCGGCGAGCGGGTCACGGGCGCGGTTGCGGTGCTGCACGACATCACGGAGATACGACGTGTGGACCGCCTGCACCGGGACTTTGTGGCGAACGCGTCCCACGAGCTGCGCACCCCGCTGGCCTCCATCAAGGTGATGACCGAGAGCCTGCTGAACGGTGCGGTGGACGAACCCGAGCTGGCGCGGCGGTTCGTGCAGTCCATCGCCGAGTCGGCCGAGCGCCTGACGGCCCTCGTGGACGACCTGCTCTTCCTTGCGGTGCGCGAGTCCGGGCACACGGAGGAGGGCACGGTGGTGGATGTCGATGCCGTGGCCCGCTCGGTGGCGGAGAAGCTGGCTCCGGCAGCGGAGAAGCGTCAGGTGACGCTCGAGTGCGACGCCGCGAGCGCGGCAAGGGTGGCCGGCGACCCGATGGATGTCTGGCGCGCCATCGCCAACCTGGTGGACAACGCCATCCGCTACACTGACCCGGGCGGACGGGCAAGGATAACCACCCGGCGGGCCGGCGCTTCCGTGGAGATAGAGGTGGAGGACACGGGCATCGGCATCGCCGCCGAGCATCAGGAGATGGTGTTCGAACGGTTCTTCCGGGTGGACGTGGTGCGCTCGCGCGAAAGCGGCGGGACCGGACTGGGGCTGTCCATCGTCCGGCAGATCGTGCGCTCTCTTGGCGGCGACGTCTCGCTGCGGAGCACGCTGGGAGAGGGAAGCACCTTCACCATCACGCTCCCGGCGCTTCAGGAAGAGGGAGCGGGCGAAGGTTGAGGGCGGCCGGGACGGCCGCCCTCCGTACGGTTCAGTCGCGGAACTCCAGGATCTCGTCCACCGGCTTCTTCTCCTTCTGCCTAACCTCGCCGGCCGGGCGTCCCACCGCCACCAGCGCGGCAAGAGACCAGGGCTCGGAGACTCCCAGCAGGGACTCCAGCTCCTGACGGGCCACCAGCGGGCCGCTGAGCCAGCAGGCGCCGTAGCCCATGTCCGTCGCCGCCAGCAGCAGGTTCTGGATGGCGGCGCCGATGCTCTGGAGGTCGGGGCACCCGCGCATCTGGTTGACATCCTCGTGCGTCAGCTGCGCCTTCGGAAGCACCTCGTCCACGACCGCGTCATAGGGACAGCGCAGCACCGCGACGACCGCCGGAGCATCCACGAAAAACGTCGAGAACCAGTCCACTTTGGCCTTCGCGTTGCCGCCCGACGGGTCGTCCGGCAGCAGCGCGTCCAGCTTGCCGTGGATGGCACCCGCCATCCGTTCCAGCAGCTCATGGTCCGTGACCACCACGAACTTCCACGGCTGGGCGTTGTTGACGCTGGGCGCCAGACCGGCAAGGCGGACCATCTCCCGCAGGTCCTCGCGCGGCACGGGCTCCTTCGCGAACTGCCGCACACTCCCCCGCGACTCCACGACCTTCCTGAAATCCATCGTCTCTTTTCCTCCTCCGGCGCAGCGGCCGGACCGATTCATCTCCGGGCCACGGCCGGGTGACCACCCCGGCATCCTGTCTCTTCGGCGGGAAGGGCTCCCGCATCCTCCGGCGGCAGACCGCCGCTCTCTGGTAATATACCAGCGCGGAGGCGGCGCTATGCGCGGAAGCTGCGCCGCGCCTCCAGCAGGAAAATCAGCAACGGACGGTCGGAAACACGATATGGCGGAACATACGGACTGGCGGGGGCGATGGATATGGTGCGAGGGTGAGGAGAACCCCTGGAACTTCCATCTGTGCGCGCGGAAGGTCTTCGAGCTGGAGCGGGAGCCCGAAGAAGCGAGTCTGCGCATCACGGCGGACACCCGGTATGTGGTGTGGGTCAACGGCGAACGGCTGGGACAGGGGCCCGTGCGGGCGTGGCCGTTCAACTACAGGTTCGACACCTACAACCTGAGGGGCATCCTGAAGGCGGGCCGCAACATCATCGCCGTGCAGGTGATGCACGCCGGAGTGGCGAGCTTCCAGTGGCTGGCGACCCGCGGCGGGCTGCTGGCCGAGGTGGAGGCCGACGGGGAGGTCGTCGCGGCGACGGACTCGTCCTGGAAGCTGCACGAGCATCCCGGATACTCTCGCAGCACCCCCCGCACGACCTGCCAGCAGGGGTGGGTGGAGCAGTTCAACGCGTTCTGGGAGCAGGCGGTCTGGCAGAACGTGGAGCTGGGCGAGGAGTGCGCGCGGAAATGGCAGCGAGGTGAGCGCATCATCCACAACACCGTGGACTGGCGAAGGGCGGACTTCGACGACTCGGCCTGGCAGAGCGCGGTGGAGGTGGGCCCCGCGGGCTGCGAGCCCTGGACGCGCCTTTCGCCCCGCGACATCCCGTTCCTGACGGAGGAGCCGGTCTACCCCGTGAACGTCCTGCGGGCAAGGACCGTGCGGGAGCCTCAGGTATGGCACATCCGGCTCCGCGAGACCCTTCTGCCCGGATACATCGATGCCGACCCGGCCCGCATCTGCGGGCTGCTTGCAACGGTGGTCTTCAGCGACGAAGAGCGCGACGTGACCCTGCTGGGACCCGTGGAGGGGAACTTCTCTCCGGGCGAGCTGCGGGTGAACGGAGAGGACGTCCCGTGGGAGCGAAGGCTCGGGAAGCCGTACGATTCCGGACGGCTGTACAGGTTCCGGCTGCGGCGCGGCGAGAACCTGCTGGTCTGGGACCTCACCGGGCAGTTCCACGACTGGAACTTCGCCTGCACGGTGATAGAGGGAGGTCCGCTGAGTCCGGTGGCCGCCATCGTGCCGCCCTACCCCTTCCTGACCTACGGGCCGTTCGCATCGCAGGAGGACCCGGACTTCCAGGGAATCTGGAACGCGTCTTCGGCTCAGGAGCTGGCCCCGTTCGAGAAGCACGCAAAGCAGGCTTTCACGGTCCCCGAGCAGCCGCACCTGGCGACCGCATGGGGAGAGGAGACCGACAGGCTGGACACCCGCCCGTTCGCGGGTCTGGCCTCCCGCGGAGGCTGCGAGACGGTCGTTCGGCCGGATGAACGCGGGGATGTGGAGCTGCTGCTCGACCTGGGGCGGATGACGCTGGGATACTGGGAGCTGGAGATGGACGCGCACGAGGGCGCCGTGGTGGACCTTCTCGGCTTCGAGTCCATCCAGGACGGAGCGCTGGACCTGGCGTGGGGGATGAACAACACGCTCCGCTACACCGCCCGGGGAGGACGGCAGACGTACCGCTCGGTGGTGAGCCGCGGAGCCCGCTATTTCCTGCTGGTGCTGCGCGACCTGAAGGCGCCCGTTACGCTTGGCAGCGTGCGCGTCATCCAGAGCACCTACCCGTGCGTGGAGCGGGGTAGCTTCCGCTGCGACGACCACCTGCTGAACCGCATCTGGGAGATCGGCAGCTACACCACCCGGCTGTGCGCGCAGGACACATACATCGATTGCCCCACCTACGAGCAGACCTTCTGGGTGGGCGACTCGCGCAACGAGGGGGCCGTCAATCACTGGGCCTTCGGGGAGTACGCGCTCTCGCGCCGGTGCCTTCTGCTGGCGGCCGAGAGCCTTCAGCGCTCACCCCTCGTGGAGTCGCAGGTGCCGTCCGGCTGGACCAACGTCCTGCCGACCTGGAGCCTGCTGTGGGCCCTTGCGTGCGAGGAGTACTGGCAGGCGACCGGCGACCGCGAGTTCCTCGAACTCATCTTCCCGTCCATCCGGCGCCAGAACGGCTACTGCCTGTCCCGACGGGACGAACGCGGGCTTGTGGTCCTGGAGGGGTGGAACCTGCTGGACTGGGCGCCCCTGGACCTGCCGTCGGAAGCGCCGAGCCTGCACATCCAGGGCTGGTTCGCGATGGTCCTCGAGCGCACGGCGGCGATGGCGCGGGTGCTGGGCCTGGAGGACGAGGCGCGCCGGGCCGTGGAGGAGCGCGAGCGGGTCATCGAGGCGGCCAACCGCTGGTTCTGGGACGAAGACCGGCAGGCCTACGTGGACTCGCTGAAGGAGGACGGCTCCCGGAGCACGTGCGTCAGCCAGCAGACGAACACCATCGCCCTGCTGTCCGGCATCGCGACGGGCGAACGGGCCGAGGCCATCCGTCCCCTGCTGCTGGACGCGCCGGAGGGCGTGGTGCGGGTGGGCAGCCCGTTCTTCATGTTCTTCACCTTCGAGGCGCTGGCGAAGCTGGGCGCCTACGAGGACATCCTTGCGCTGAGCAGGCGGTGGTGGGGGATGATGCTGGACGCGGGCTCGACCACCTGCTGGGAGACGTTCCCCGGGTTCGAGATCAGCGGGCGCTACACCCGCAGCCAGTGCCACGCGTGGAGCGCCGCGCCGACATACTTCCAGTCGCGATACCAGCTGGGGGTGGCCCCCCTCGAGCCCGGCTTCGCCACTGCGGAGATCGCGCCGGTCCCGGCCGGCCTCAGGTGGGCGACGGGACGCGTGCCCACCCCCCGCGGAGAGATATCCGTCAGCTGGCGAAGCGACGCGGGCCGCTTCCGGCTGGAGGTGGAGCTGCCGCCGGAGGTGAAGGCGGTCATCCGCCCGCCGGTCCCGGAGGGAGCGGACTTCCCGGTGGTGGAGGGATGCCGCCGGAGGGACGCAGAGGCCGGGCCGCCCGTCTTCGAGGCCGGGGGCGGGTCGCGGGTGACGATCGAAGCGGAGTCCTGAGACGGAGCTGTTCGAAGCCATCCGGCGCGGAGATGTGGAGCGGGTCCGGGAGCTTCTCCGTGAGGAGCCCGGGCTCGTCCTGTCGCGCAGCGAGCGGGGCCTGACGCCCCTGCACGCGGCGGCGGAGGGCGGAGGCTTCCCGCTCCCGGAGCACACGGAGATCGCCCGGCTGCTGATGGATGCCGGCGCGGAGCCGGACGCCGTTGCTCCTCACGAGCGGCTGGGGACCGTCCCGGTGCTGGTGTACGCCGCCTACTGCGGCCACCGGAACGCGGAGCTCGTCCGTCTGCTGCTGGAGCGGGGCTGCGACCCGCAGGCGCAGTCTTCCGAAGGACTCACGGCGATGCAGGCCGCCGCGATGCAGGGGGCTCGGGAGATCTGCGACATCCTGCGGGAGGCCGGTGCATCGCCCGATGTCCACAGTCTGGCGGCGCTGGGACTGACGGGGGAGCTCAGAAGCATCCTCCGGCAGGACCCGGATATGGCGAACGAGCGGGACGCCTTCCTGCGCGCGGCGCCGCTGTATTACGCGGCGCTGCAGGACCGCCGGGAAGCGGCGGCGGTGCTGCTGGACTTCGAGGCCCGCCTGGGCGCTGAAGACCGGCGGGGCAACACCGCCATCCACGCCGGGGCCGCCGCAGGAGCCCGCCGGACCCTGGAGTTCCTGCTGGAGCAGGGAGCGGACGTCAACACCCGCAACCACGAGCTTCAGACGCCCCTGCACTGGGCCATCGAGGAGTGGAACTGCGAGGGGAGCGAAGTGGTGCGGCTGCTGATCGCCTGGGGGGCGGATGTGAACGCGCGGGACGCATCGCGTCAGACGCCGCTGGCCAAGGCGATGGCGGCGAACAAGACGCACCTGGTGGACCTTCTGCGCGCCCACAGGGCCAGACTGTAGGCGCGCGAGGAACCGCTTCCGCCTGCCCGGCGTTGTTGCAGCCGGCGGCCGGCATCCCGAGCCGGCGCCGACGATGCACGAAGAAGGATGGAGGACTCTGATGGCGCAGAGGACGCTGCTTTTCAAAGGAAACCCCGTACCTGTGGCCGGCCCGGAGCTGAAGGCGGGAGACCGCGCCCCCGCATTCCGGCTGCACCAGCGCACCCCGGACGGACTGCGGGACGTTACGCTCGAGGACTACGCCGGAAAGACGCTCATCATCAGCGTTGTGCCGTCGCTGGACACTCCGGTGTGCGAGATGCAGACGCTCCGCTTCAATGAAGCCGTCGCGTCGCTGCCGGCGGATGTCAGGGTGCTGACGGTCAGCATGGACCTGCCGTTCGCTCAGGCGCGGTTCTGCAGCGAGAAGGGCGCGGACCGCATCGAGACGGCGTCCGACCACAGGGACGCCAACTTCGGTCTGGCGTACGGGACGCTGCTGGAGCCGCTGCGGCTGGAGGCCAGGGCGGTGTTCGTGGTGGGTCCGGACGGCATCATCAGGCACGCCCAGTATGTGCCGGAAGTGACCGACCACCCGGACTATGACGCGGTGCTTGCGGCTGTGCGCTAGCCGCCGCAGCGCTTTTCCCGGAAACAGAGGCCGGCCCGCCGGGCCGGCCTTCGCTTTTGCAGGGTATGGCGGTCGTCCGGCCCGGGCGCTTCGAGGCGCTCTTTTCAGGGGGAAGCCTGGCATGGTATGCTGGAAGCAGGGCAAACCATTCTTCAAACTGCGGCAGAACGCCGCAAAAGGACGCGTGCACTTCATGAAGCCTGCATCACACACCCGGGGGTTCACCCTTATCGAACTGCTGGTGGTCATCGCCATCATCGCGATCCTGGCGGCCATCCTCTTCCCTGTCTTCGCACAGGCACGGGAGCGAGGGAGGACGGCGATGTGCCTGTCGAACCTGAGGCAGCTTGCGCTCTCCGTCAGGATGTATGTGGACGACAACAACGGGCGCATGCCCAGCCTGGCGAAGGAGTACTTCGGCACGGCGAACGACTGGTGCGGGTCCACCGGGACCCGCAAGCCGGTCGACCCGCAGCAGGGACAGCTGTGGCCCTATGTGAAGTCGGAGAAGGTCTACCTGTGCCCCTCCGACAAGAACAAGCCCGCGATGGATGTCGTGGGGACTCCGAGGGACTTCAAGCTGTCCTACAGCATCAACGGAGTGCTGCATCTGGTCAAGCTGGATGCGGCGCTCGCCTC
>FWWL01001418.1_pt1 | contig 57496 bp, 47 predicted proteins | sample 2228331 | NCBI WGS metagenome assembly FWWL01 (sample SAMEA103939775, study PRJEB20133) | metagenome
TTTGTTCAGGCGCAGAGAGATGGCGCCTACATCCATGAGGATGGCTTCCAGTTGTTCCGGAGTGGCATCTCCGGGCAGAGGCAGGGTATCCAGCCCGGCGCCGCACATGCAGGAGTACAACAGCAAATCCTTGACCTCCAGCGTTCCCTGAGCGGCGCGTTTTGCCAGCGTAGAATCCTCCAGCACAGGCAGCATCAAGCCGTTGAAGCCGGTCTTCAGCCAGCGTCCCCGGTCGAGGGTGTCGGCAAGGAATGCCGCCGCGGCAACCGATCCCGCCTGTCCCAGGGCAGGGATGCCCAGCGCTTCCAGCGCTGCCCCTAACGAACACCACTCAGCCGGATAGGGAGCAAAAGAAAAGTCCAGCCCTTTGAACTCTACCTCAAACTGCTGGCTGAGATGGGTGGCGCGCGCGGTCAGGCGGGTGGCGGCTTCTTCCAGCGCGGTGATGATGCGCTGGCGGGCATCGGTTAATGAAACCGCCCGTCGAATGGCTTCCAGCGCCAGATCCGCACTTTCCACTGCCAGCGCAAAGGCAGGGCGCTCTCCGCTGTGGAAAGCGGCGGGGAAGAAGGGAGTATGTGCCTGTACATTTGCCAGCGCTCCAAACCGCAGGTTGGTAAAGCCATCCGGGCTGGTGGTTGCCGCACGATGGATGATTTGAGCACATGCCCGAACCGCAGGGAGGGAAAGCCCTTCGGTGGATGTGGCGATGACCCCACCGAAAAAGACGTTTTGCGTGGCTTCCAGCATGGGGAGGATTAAGTCGTAACTGGCTGGAACATTCGGCAGGGCAGGACCTAAGGACAGGTAAGCAAAACCGCGTTCGCGGGCATCGGCTTCCAGCGACTGCGCCAGACGCACTGCATTGCTGATCTCTTCCGTAGGATAGAGCAGGGGAAAGGGAACGGTTGCCAATCGGGTGGTTTGAACCTCGATCCCGGCGTTGCTGAAAAGGGTTTGCGCTTCCTGCGCCAGTCGGGCAAGCCGATCCAGATGCGTATAGGCTTGCGCACTGCGGGGATCAAAAAAACAGGTCACCGAACGGACTTTCATGGCGCTTGTCTCCTTTGTCGTACCACTTCAAACAGCAAAATGCCTGCGGCGACAGCCGCATTGAGCGATTCGCTCTTACCGGGCATGGGGATGGTAAGGTACTCATCCACCAGCGCCCGCATTGCCGGGCTGGCGCCTTCCGCTTCTCCGCCGATCACCAGCGCCAGTGGCTGGCGCAGGTCCGCTTCCCAGCAGGGAATGCCCTTCTCGGCTTCTGCCAGCAGGAATCGCAGTCCGGGATGGGTGGAGCGGACATCCTGCAGCCATTCCAGAGAAACTTCCTGAACCGGTAAGCGGAAATGCGCGCCCATGCCAGCCCTCAATACTTTGGGGGAGAAGGCGTCTACAGTACCGGAGGTTAGCCAGACCGTTTGGGCGCCTGCCGCCGCCGCCGAACGCAGTAAGGTGCCCAGATTGCCCGGGTCGCGCAGGTTGTCGGCAATTACTACAAAGTGAAGAGGGTCAGGTAAGGACCAGGCACGCCGTGCAAAGACGGTCAGGATGCCCTGAGGAGTTTCGGTATCCGAGATCTGCTTCAAGAGCGAGGAAGGCACCTCAAATACTTCTGCGCCCTGATCAGCAAGGGCGGGGAGCAGGGCTTGTCCGCGGGCGGAGAGGTCTGAGGAGTACACCGTCATCACCGCCTGCCAGCCGGATTGCACGCCCTCTTCTACCAGACGCACGCCTTCGACGACAAACCATCCGCGTTCGCGGCGTTCTTCCCTGCGGTTCAGCAAAGCGCGAATGGTTTGAATGCGTGGATTGTGAACGGAGGTGATCTTTTCAACCGGCACAAGATGATTTTACCCGGTTTCTATCGGGAAGATGGGGTAAATTACGGTAAACTGAGAGAAATCGTTCAAACGATAGGAGAATGTTAAACAATGCCTTCCCCGTTATCTTTTCTCCCCCCACAAAAACAGCAACTGCTGGAATATCTGGTTGACCGGCTCAGTTCGATTGAAGGAATGCTTGCCGTGGTGTTGGGCGGTTCCTATGCCGGTGGAACCTTTCACGAAGCCTCTGACATGGATATTGGATTGTATTATGCGGAAGCATCGCCCTTTTCCATTGACGACGTTCGGGATGTGGCGCTGGAGGTGGCGGAGGACGGCAACGCCACGGTGACCGGATTCTACGAATGGGGAGCCTGGGTCAACGGTGGTGCCTGGATCCATACTCCACAGGGTAAGGTAGATTTCCTGTACCGCAATCTGGATCAGGTTCAGCGCACCATTGAGGAAGCCCAACAGGGGATTGTGCATCACGACTACGACCAGCAGCCTGCCTACGGGTTTTACAGTGTGATCTATCTGGCAGAGACGCAGATCTGCATCCCACTGTATGATCCTGAGAACCGGATTGCCCGCCTGAAACGGGAAGTCTCCGTATATCCGCCCCGGTTGAAGCAAAAGGTGATTGCCGATTCGCTCTGGTCGGTGGAGTTTACGCTTTTACATGCGCGCGGCTTTGCCGCTCAGGGGGATGTGTACAACACCGTGGGGTGCCTGACCCGAGCCGCATCCAACCTGACGCAAGCGCTTTTTGCGCTTAACGAAAGGTATTTCATTCGGGACAAGAAAGTCATGGAGACCATTGCCGGGTTCCCACTGCTTCCTCAAGGGTATGTGGAAGCCCTGCGGGACATTCTGGCGCACCCGGGCGGGACGGGTGAGGAATTGAGCCGGTCGGTTGGCGCTTTTGAGCAAATCTGGCGGAGCGTGGTGTCTTTGCCCGGCGTGCACTACGAGCCCAAATTCTCGCTGTAGATTTGCCGGGGAGTTGTCGGAAAAAGGAATTGACAAGCCATTCAACCTGTGATAATCTATAGACACAGGGCTCAACTGCCGTATTTTTTAAATCTTAAAAAGTGAAACGTTTCACTTCTTTACCTGACACCTCAACGGAATGGAAACCATCCCATGAGCCACCCGTTTGAATGCAAATACGGTTACTTCTCCGATGATGGCAGAGAATACTGCATCACCACACCGTTTACCCCACGACCCTGGGGCAACATCATCAGCAATGGCGATTACAGCCTGATGATCTCCCAAAACGGTTCGGGGTACTCCTGGCGCGGCAATGCCGGACAGAACCGAATCACCCGTTCCTTTCAGGATTTGATCAAAGATAACTGGGGAAAGTACCTCTATCTGCGCGACCGGAAAAGCGGCACTTTCTGGTCGGCAACGTTTAAGCCGGTGATGCGGTCGTATGAGGAATTCCTGACCGTTCACGGCGTTGGCTATTCTCGTTTCGTTCAGGTTGTGGAGGGGATTCGCAGTGAATTGACCGTCTTTGTAGCCCCCGACGCTCCTGTTGAGTTCCTGCAACTCACCCTTACCAATACCGGCGATGCCGTTCGAGAACTGGATGTCATCTCGTATGCCGAGTGGGCGCTGGGTTTTGCTCCAGATGAACACCGCGAGTTTCATAAATTGTTCATCGATACTTCTGCCGACCCCGCCCTCAATGCCGTGTTTGCCCGCAAGTACCTGTGGGGCTTTCCCGATGAGCATGGGCGTTACAACAACATCAACTGGCCCTACACCGCTTTTATGGCGGTCAGCGAGCCGCTGGTTTCATTCGATTGTGATAAAGAGTCCTTCCTTGGAATGTACCGCAGTGAGGAGCATCCTGCGGCAATGGACTCAGAGCGGTTGAGCGGGCGGACAGGGCGCTTCGGGGATGCGGTTGCTTCCCTGCATGTGAGGGTGAATCTGGAGCCTCACCAGTCGAAGACGGTGGTATTTACGCTGGGAGCCGCAGAGGATGGCAAAGAAGATGCTGTGGCGCTGATCCGCCGGTTTACTTCGGTGGAAGCCAGTCATCAAACCTTTCAGGCGGTGCGCGCCTTCTGGTCGCGTTTCCTCGATGGCGAGCACGTGGAGACCCCGGATCAGGCGCTCAACTTTATGACCAATACCTGGTTGAAGTATCAAGCCATTTCCTGCCGTGTGTGGGGAAAATCGGCATTTTATCAGGTCTCTGCCGGGTATGGCTTTCGCGACCAGTTGCAGGATAGCCAGATTTTCCTCGTTGGCGATCCTTCCTTTACCCGTAAGCAGTTGCTGATGCATGCTGCCCAGCAGTTCATCGAAGGCGATGTTCTGCACTGGTGGTTTTCCATTCGAGGAGGTGGTCCTCGAACCAACTGCTCGGATGATTTGCTCTGGTTGCCCTTTATTCTGGATGCTTACCTGAAGGAAACTGCCGATTACACCATTCTGGATGAACCGGTTCCTTACCTGAATGCTCCGGCGGAGCCGCTTTATGATCACTGCAAACGAGCCATTGAACGTGCATTCTCGCGGTTTTCGCCGCGCGGAATCCCGCTGATGGGGGATCACGATTGGAACGATGGTCTGAACGCTGTGGGCACGCTGTTAAAAGGCGAAAGTTTTTGGGTTGCCGAGTTCCTCTATGTGATTCTGGGAAACTTTATCCCATTAGCCCGGCGCCGCGGCGATGAAGGGTTTGCCCGCCGCTGTGAAGATGTGCGCGTCACCCTCAAGGAGGCGCTTAACCGTTTTGGCTGGGATGGGGAGTGGTATCTGCAAGCCACGACCGATGCGGGGTTGCCGCTTGGCTCTCACGAAAATGAAGAAGGCAAGATTTTCCTCATGCCCAACATCTGGGCAATCATCAGCGGGATGGCAGAGGGAGAACGTGCCCGCAAGGTCATCGATTCCGTGTCCCGATACCTGCTCAAGGACTATGGCACCCTGCTGAATTACCCGGCGTTTACTCATCCCCGTCCGGATGTGGGCTATGTTACCCGCTATGCACCGGGCTTGCGCGAGAATGGCGGCGTTTATACCCATGCCGCGACCTGGTCGGTGTGGGCATACACCCTGGCTGGAGAGCCCGAGCGGGCATATGAAGCCTACCGCAAGATTTGTCCCCCCAACCGCAGTGCCGATATTGACACCTACAAAGCCGAGCCTTATGTGACTCCGGGAAACGTGGATGGTCCCCAGTCCGAGTATTACGGTCGGGGTGGGTGGACATGGTACACCGGCTCGGCGCAGTGGCTGCACCGGGTGGCTACCCACTGGATTCTGGGCATCCGTCCGCAGGAGGATGGCTTACTGGTTGACCCTTCCATTCCCGCCGATTGGGAGGGCTTTACCGTTCGGCGGCGTTTTCGCCAGGCGGAATACGAAATTCGGGTGATGAACCCGGAGCATGTTCATCGCGGGGTGAAGTCGGTCAAGGTGGATGGTCAGCCTTTGCAAGGCAACCTGATTCCCGCCTTCGCAGATGGAAAACTCCACCGCGTAGAGGTGGTGCTGGGACGTTGGATGGAGTAAGGAATGCACAGTCTCCGCCCGTTAGAACAATCAGCGGGCTTTTGCAGAAAAGGCTGGTTTTGTGCAGGAAAGGAGGTTGGTATATCGAAGAACACCCGATTCTTTGCTCATTTTGCAACATTCAAGCGTTTGTAAACTTTCAGAAGGAGAAGAAAACGTATGAAAACCACGAAACAATGGATCTTTCTGGCAATCATTGCCATGTTCCTCGCCAGCCTGATCGGCTGCGCTCCGCAAGCCACCCCCACTGAGGCGCCTCAACCCACTGAGCCCCCCAAGGTGGAACCCACCGCTACCGAAGTTCCCCCCACGCCAGAACCCACCGCAACTGAAGCCCCTCAACCAGTGACTCTGCGCTATGCCAACTGGAACCTCGGTACGGAAGAGGAAAATAACATTCAGCGTCAGTTGATTAAAGCCTACACGGAGATGAATCCTCACGTGACCATCGAATTCGTGGACATGTCCGCCGAAGGTGGCTGGGATGCCAATCTGAACGCCTATGCCGCCAAGGGCGAACTGCCCGATGTCTTCATGGCAAACAACATGCCGCTGTACGTCAAGAACGGCTGGGTGGCTGACCTCTCCGATTTGGTCAAAGAGGATGCCGACTGGGCAAACGTCCCGCAGGTGCTGAAGGACGGCGTAACCTACGGTGGAAAGGTGCTGGGCTTGCCTGCCGCACAATTCATCATGGGCTACTTTGTCAACAAGGACCTGTTTGAAGCCGCCAATCTGGATGCGCCTGAATACGGCGTTTCTCCGGAAGATTTCTTCGCCGCAGTGACTGCGCTCAACAATCCTGCCAAGGGTATCCTTGGACTGGATGAGATGGAATTTGTGCTGGGCTGGTACCCGCACACCGTGGATTCCAACCTGAAGTGGTTCTCGTTCGACGGCACCAAGATGAATTACAACTCTGCTGCCTTCAAAGAGGGCATTGCCAAAGTTGCCGAATTGAAGCCCTACACCTGGCAGGGTTTGACCGATGAGCAGAAAGCCAATTTCAAGTCGCAGGGTCCGTGGGAACTCTTCCTGAATCAGGAAGTGGGCGTGCGCTGGGAAGGCGGCTGGAACCTGCCCAACTTCGTCCAGAACGCCACCTTTGAATGGGATTTCGTCGGTATCCCCGGCGGCACTCAGGCGCTGGTGATGGACATCATAGCGGTTTCCAAGACCACCAAGAACCTCGAAGAAGCATATAAATTTGCCAAATGGATGACCTTCTCGTCCGCCGCCTACGCCAAGGAAGCCGAGTTAGCCAAGGCAGCGGGCTCTGCCCCCAAGATGCCCGTGTCGATGGACGATGCCTCACTGGCGCTCTACCGCGAATTTGTGGATAAACCCGGCGTCAATGCCGCGCTGGACAATCTGGACGCCAGCCTGATCGAATCGCTGGCGAAAATCGTTCCGGGCTACATCCAGGCGCGCTGGGAAGGCAAACCGGGCATTGATATCGGTGAGGATAAAGATGTGAATATGTGGTACATGTTCAACTTCGCCAGTGAGGGCAAGTTCAAGTATGAGGACTATGCCGCCAAACTGGAAGAGTTCGCCAACAAGATCCTCGCCGATGCCAAAGCCGAGGTGGAAGCCAGCCTCAAGTAAGGCAAGCGTAATACTGTCCTCCCCTTGGGAAAGATGAATATCCAGTACCACGGGGAACATCATGGAGACCGCCATGCCCGGACAACGCTCTGCCAGAGAGCCTGAAGGGTATGGCGGTCTTCCTCAAATAACGATAAATGGGTGTGGGATATGCGGATGAAACGAACGTTGGGACGGATCCTCTTCTCTCTGGTACTGCTGGTGGGTATGCTGATGCCCAAAAGCCCTTTGCCCGTACAGGCGGTGCCTTTGTCAGGAGGCGAGCAAGCCCAGTCTGTCCCGGGGACGATGGAGATTCGCGCCGATTCGTTCGGTCGAGAATTGACCTCTCGTCCGGAAGCACAGGCGTATCCCAAACCGGCTGTATATCTGCAAACCGGCGACCGGTTGACTTTTGAGGTGACTATTCCCAGAGAGGGGGAATACACCGTCTGGTTTGACATGGCGGCGGTGGGCGATCTGACTGTCAATCCTCCGGAAGGTTCTCTACAGGTGGATGGAGACTTCCCGCTCCCGGAAGCGCGCCGGGTGGTCTTTCCCCTCTTCTACCAGAATACGGCGGATCGCTTCCCGCTGGATCGCTACGGCAATGAGATCCTCATTCCCCAACAGCGCCTGATTCGCTGGTCAAGAGTCCCTCTTCGGGATGCGGCATTCAGCCAGAAATATCCGCTGCGCATTGCCTTGAGCGCCGGCAGGCACACCCTCGACTTTCGCATGACGAAAGAGTCCATGCTGTTGGGAAGCATCTATCTGGAGCCGTTCCAGCCTTATCCTTCTTATGCGCAGTATCTTCAAAGCCATTCCGCTCCCGAATCCTCGCGTGTGCTGATTGAACTGGAAGCGGAGTTCCCCTCTTTCAAAAACGATACGGCGGTGCGCCCTGTCAATAACCGCAGTCTGGGGGTGACCCCTTACGACACCTACCGTTTGCTCCTCAACGCTCTTGGTGGGGACTCGTGGGTTCGCAGCGGCAGTGCCGTGTACTACGAGCTCTCCGTGCCTCAGGAAGGGATGTATCAAATCACCTTCCGGGCATTACAGAATACCAAAAGCAACTTTACCTCTTTCCGGAAAATTACTCTGGATGATCAGGTGGTATTTGATGAATTGAGCGCCGTGCCTTTCCCCTATACTCCCGATTGGGAGTACCTGACTCTCGGGGGAGAGACACCCTACAACATCTACCTGAGCCAGGGCACTCACATTTTGGGCATTGAGGTCACGGCTTCGCCTTACGTGCAAGCCATTGATAAGATCCGCAAGGTTCTGCTGGATATCAACGACCTTTCGCTGGAGATCAAACGTCTGACCGGCAATCAGGTGGATGTGTACAAAGAATGGAACATGAGCGACTACATCCCCGACCTCCGCGAGCGTTTGCTCGCCATTGCCGCGGATCTGGAAGAGGATGTGCATGTGCTCAGCGAGATCAACCGGGGGGTGCGCTCACAGGAACTGCTGGCGTATCAGATGGCGATTGACAACATTCGCTTTCTGGCGCAAGACCCCGACAAGATGCCGATTCGCCTCAACCGTTTCTCGGAAGGCACCGGCTCGGCGGCGCAGTTGCTGGGGAGTATTTTGCCCTCGCTCCAGTCCCAACCGCTCACCCTCGACAAGATTTACATTCACTCCCCCGATACTCCTCCCCGGCGGGTGACTGTACCGGTGACCACTGCTGTGGTGGAAGGCGTCAAGCGTTTTCTCCATTCCTTCCAGCCGGTGCCCTATCAATCCATCGGTGCCGGGGAAGATGAGATTGAAGTGTGGGTCAACCGCCCCCGTCAGTATGTGGACCTGATGCAGACGCTGGCAGATCAGCAGTTTACCCCTCAAACCGGCATTAAAGTCAAGTTTGCCATCATGCCCAACGAGTCCAAACTGGCACTAGCGGTTGCCGCGGGGATTCAGCCCGATGTGGCGCTGGGTATCAGCACCAATATTCCCTACGAACTTGCCATCCGCAACGCACTGTACGATTTACGTTCGTTCGATGACTTTGATGCTTTCATTCGCATTTATTCGCCCGGTTCACTGCTCTCGTACATCATTGACGATTCGGTTTACGCTATTCCGGAAACACAGGATTTCTGGGTGACGTATTACCGTCGGGATGTCATGGGGTCTCTGGGGTTGCCCATTCCCCAAACCTGGCAGGAAGTGATTGAAATTCTCCCCGAACTCCAGCGTTACGGCTTGAACTACAACACTCCTCTCTCCAGCGGTGCGGGCTTGAAGGGGTATCTGGTCACGGCGCCTTACATTTTCAACCACGGCGCGCAACTGTACACTCCGGACGGCATGTCGGGTCTGGGCAGTGAGGAAGCCATTAACGCCATTCGCTTCATGGCAGAGAGTTTCACCATTTACGGCATGCCTCTTACCACTGCCAATTTTTACGATCGTTTCCGCTACGGCAGTATCCCGATTGGCATTTCCAACTTTGAGACGTATATCAAACTGCTCACCGCCGCGCCGGAAATCGACGGCTTGTGGGGGATGAGCCTTTACCCGGCTACGGTGTTGCCCGATGGCAGGCAACTGCGCTACGCCACCGGTTCGGCGCAAGCCTGCATCCTGTTTGCCGATACCGATAAACCGGCGGAGTCGTGGGAGTTCCTGAAATGGTGGATGTCCACCGAGACGCAGAAGATCTTCCAGCAGGAGTTGATTCTCAACTACGGGCTGGAATACCTGTGGAATTCTGCCAATCTGGAAGCCTTCAAAGCCCTGCCCATACCAGAGGAGCATAAAGAAGTAATTCTGGAACAATGGCAGTGGTTGCAGGAACCGGTGAAACTGCCGGGGAGTTACATGCAGGAACGCGAACTGAGCAACGTCTGGAATCGCATCGTCTTCGATGGTGCCAATCCCCGCGTGGCGATTGATAATGCCGTCGTGGTAATCAACCGTGAGATTTTGCGCAAAATGGAAGAGTTCGGGTACATTCAAAACGGCGTGCGTGTCAGGGAAATCAAAGTGCCCACCATTGACACCGTGAAAGGCTGGATGGAGAATGCAAACCGCTAAGTCTCAATCTTCCCTCATGCTTTCGCTGAAAAAGTGGTGGATGAAAGAAGCCAGCGCTTATGGGTTTGTGTCCGGGTATGCGCTCATGTTCCTGATTTTTATCGCCGTGCCGGTGCTGGTTGCCATTTTGCTTTCCTTCACCTTCTTCGATACCATTCAGCCACCCCGTTTCCTTGCCTTGAAGAATTACATCACCCTGTTGACGCAGGATGATATCTTCATGCGGTATGTGCTCCCCAACACCATTCAGTTTGCCGTGATTGTAGGACCGGGGGGATACTTGCTTTCCTTTATCCTGGCATGGATGCTGGCGCAACTTCCCAAGGTGCCCCGCACCATCTTCACGCTGATCCTTTACTCCCCTTCGATGACGGCGGGGGTAGCGATGACGGTGGTGTGGCAGGCGCTCTTCAGTGGGGATCAGACCGGCTACCTCAACAGTTTCTTGCTCAGTCTCAATCTTATTCAAGAGCCGATCCAGTGGCTTCAGTCTCCTCAGTACCTCATGCCCATCATGATCGTCGTGACCTTATGGAGCAGTATGGGGGTGGGGTTCTTAGCCATGCTGGCAGGGATTCTGGAGATCAACCCTGAATTGTACGAAGCGGGTAGTATTGATGGCATTCGCAACCGCTTTCAGGAAATCATCTACATCACCGTGCCTTCCATGAAGCCGCAAATGCTTTTCGGCGCGGTGATGGCAATTGTGGCGACCTTTCAGGCGGGTGCCATTGGGGTTACCCTCTCGGGAAGCAACCCCACCCCGCAATATGCCGGGCAGTTAATCGTCAATCACATTGAAGATTACGGCTTTCTCCGATACGAGATGGGATATGCGGCGGCGGTTTCGGTGGTCTTATTGCTGATGGTGTGGTTCTTTGCCCGGGTGGCAAACCGATTGTTCAGAGAAGAGTAAGGGGATTTGCCATGCGTAGAAAATGGTTTGGAACAACATCCAGTTATCGCAATCGGGGCATTAATCCGCAGGGGTTTCATCCCAGTCAGATTAAGTTCTATTTGATCCTTCTGCCGCTTTCGGCGTTTATGCTCCTGCCGATCATTTTCATCTTCTCCCACGCCTTCAAGCCCCCGGATGAACTGTTTGCCTACCCGCCGCGTTTCTTTGTGGTCAATCCTACCTTGAAAAATTTCGTGGATTTGTTCAGCCGCATGTCTGCTTCCAGTATTCCGGTCAGCCGTTACCTGTTCAACAGCATCGTGGTGACGCTGGTGACGGTGGTGACTTCGGTGGTGGTTTCCTCAACTGCGGCGTATGCGCTCTCCAAGAAGCGCTTCAAACTGAAACAAACCCTTTTTGCCATCAACACGGTGGCGTTGATGTTTGTTCCCATTGCCGTGACCATTCCGCGCTTCCTCATCATCGAGCGTCTGAATCTGATGGATACCTTTTGGGTGCACATCCTGCCCATGCTGGCAATGCCGGTGGGCTTGTTCCTCATCAAGCAGTTCATTGACGGTATTCCGGATGAGGTGGTTGAGGCGGCGCAGATCGACGGCGCATCGGACCTGTGGATTTACTGGCAGATCATCCTGCCGATGATTCGCCCGGCAATTGCCACCATTGCCATCCTCTCGTTTCAGGCGGCATGGAACAATGCCGATACGTCCTCGCTCTACATCACCAACGAAAGCCTGAAGACCTTTGCCTTTTACCTGACCACCCTGACCTCGACCACCACGGGCGCCAATGTGGTTGCGGGTCAGGGGATTGCCGCGGCGGCTTCGCTGATCATGTTCCTGCCAAACCTGATTATTTTCATCTTCATGCAGAGTCAGGTGATGAGCACCATGTCGCATTCGGGGCTGAAGGGATGAAAAAGGTTCGCCTTGTCCTGTTAATTGTTGTGGTTTTGCTGGCTCTTCCCAAGCCACAGGTGAGCGCTGACCCGCCTTATACCACCTGGGCGCTGGGTCCGGGCGGGCGTCTGTTCATGACACAGGATGCTTATGTACCTGTGGCAGAGGTAGATTTGCCCATCTCCGGCGCAGAGGACATGGTCATTTTGCCTGATGGCACCCTCTACGTTGCAGATACAGGCAAAGGCAGAATTGTGCAGTTCAAGGATTTTCAGGAAACGGCGGTCATCGGAGAGGGTGTTTTACAAAGCCCAACAGGGGTGTTTGTAGATGAAGATGGTGTGGTTTACGTGACCGATGCGAAAAAGAATGAAGTCTTCATCTTCCAGCCTGATGGCACGCTGTTTAAGGAATTTGGGCGTCCCAAAGAACCGCTGTTTGGAAAGACGCGCGAATTTTTACCGCGCAAAATTGCCGTAGATCCACGCAAGAATCTGTACATCATCAGCGAGGGCTCCGTCAACGGCGTGGTGCAAATGAACATGGATGGACGCTTCATCGGTTATTTTGGAGCGAATACCGCCACCATGTCGCTCAAAATGATTCTCCAGCGTTTGTTCCTTACCAAAGAACAACTGGAGCAGTTTGTCAAGAACGAAGCCGCGTCTCCCTCGAATATCGCCATTGATCGTCAGGCGATGGTGTACACGATCACTGCGGGAACATTTCCCAACAGGAGCATTCGCAAATTCACCATTGCCGGGAAGAACGTCTTTCCCGATACGGTGGGTTCTTCTGCCTTCCGCGATGTCCATGTCAGCGAAGATGGTTTGCTGGTTGCCGTAAGCGCGGACGGCGAAATTTATGAGTACGACACCAAGGGCTTCTTGCTCTTCCGCTTCAAAGCCAAAGATCAGGGCGATCAGCGCATGAGGACGTTGATCAATCCCACGGCGGTGGCGCGTTATCAGGGACGGGTTTACGTGCTGGATAAGGACAAGAACGCGGTGGTCATCTATCAGGCGACCGAATTTGCCCGCCGGGTGCATCAGGGTGTGCGCCTGTACATGGAAGGCTACTACAGCGAAGCCAAACCCTATTTCGAGGAAATCCTTACCTACAATGGTTCGTTTATTCTGGCGTATCAGGCGCTGGCAGATGCCTACTTCAAAGAGCGCGATTTTCCTCGCGCCTTGCAGTCCTACCGCTACGCGTATGACCGTCAGGGATACTCGCAAGCCTTCTGGGAGTTGCGGAACGTGGTATTGCAAAAGTACCTTTCGCCTTTCCTTCTGGGGGTGATGGCGTTCTCGCTGGCGCAGAGCATTTTCCAGCGGCTGGAGCGGCGCAAACGCTGGCTGGATCCTGTGCGTGCCTGGCTGAATGGGCTGCTGCGTTACAAATGGGTGGACGACTTCGTCTTTCTGTTCCGCTTTATCAAACAGCCCGCCGATAGTTTCTAGAAAATCAAAAAGAATCTGCGCGGCAGTCTGCGCTTTGCCTTGATCCTGTATGTGTGGGTGGTGATTGCGCGGATTCTCTCACTATATCTCACGGCTTTTCCCTTTAATCCCTATCCCTCACCCGTGTTTATCCGGGTGGAGAATGAAATCCTCTATACCATCGGGTTGATTTTCCTGTGGAATGTTGCCAATTATCTGGTTTCGACCATCAGTGACGGCGAAGGCAGGGTTCGCGATGTGGTGATTGGCACGGCGTACAGTCTGTTCCCTTACGCCCTGTTTTCGTTGCCGATTGCCTTGCTATCCAATGTGCTTACCCTGAATGAGGTGTTCATTTTCACCTTCTCCACGCAGTTAATGTACGCCTGGGTTGGGTTGATGCTCTTCCTGATGGTGATGGAAATTCATAACTACTCATTTTCCGAGACGGTGCGCAACATCCTCATCACCCTCTTTACGATGGGCATGTTCCTGCTGACAGGGTACATCCTGTATGTCCTTTTCGGGCAGTTATTCGATTTCGTTCATGGCATTTTGCAGGAGGTCAGGCTCCGTGGTTAAAGCACAACTCTTCCTGGGGAAAGTCGTTCTGCTGGCGGTACTGGTGTTCAGCATCGGCGTTCAACCGCTCCAAGCCATGCGCCTGCCCGATACTTTTTCCACCAACCAGTACACGCATGTGGATACCGTGCGCACCGACTGGCAGATTCGGCAGGATATCCCTGAATCCTACCGCATGGTCGCAGAAAATGAACGCTTTCGCCTGTTCGTGGATTTCGAACGGCTGGCGTTCAAGGTGGTGGATCGGCGGAGTGGGTATGTGTGGCATTCCAATCTGGATGAGGTGACCCGCGATGACCGCCTGAATAAGACCTGGACGGCGTTTGCTCAAAGTGGCATCAGCATCGATTACCTTGACCAGAAAGCCACGCCGAAACGGGCTTCGATTACAAACGCCAAGCACACGCTGGAAGTCACTCCGGTAGAGCAGGGCGTTCAGGCTTTGGTCACGTTTACCGATCCGGCAATTACCGTTGGCGTCAATCTGACTCTGGAAGAAGATGGCGTGCGGGTGGAAATCCCTTACGAGCGCATCCGACAGGACAAGGCGGAGTTTAAACTGGGTACGCTGTATGTGTATCCCTTCTTCGCCGCTACCCGCAGGGACGAGGTGCCCGGCTACATGTTCCTGCCCGATGGCTCTGGTGCGCTCATCCGCTTCAGCGCACAGACCAAAGCCAAGAATATGTTTTACGGCAGGGTGTACGGCACCGATTTGGGCATGAGCACCCGCATGGCGTTTGACCCGGATTTTCGCCGTCCTTTCCGGGTTTCGGTGCCGGTGATTGGCATGGTGCATGGCTATCATCAGAACGCTTATCTGGCGGTGCTGGAGCGCGGTGCAGGCTATGCGGAAATTCAGGCGCATCCTGCCGGCATCATCACCCAGTTTAATTTTCTCCACTACGCCTTTATCTACAATGAGAGTTACTTCCAGCCCACCAACCGCGCCGGCGCAGGGGTGACCGTTTTACAACCGCAGACCAATGCCTTTGATGTGGTGTTGCACTACCGCTTCCTCACCGGAGACGACAGCGATTATGTCGGTATGGCGCGCAGTTACCAGCAGTATCTGCGAGACAAAGGCATTCTCAAACCCGATTCGGGTGTAGATGACCGCATTGGGGTTCGTCTGGAGTTTCTCAATGCCGAGCGCAAGAAGGTGCTCCTCTGGAATGAAGCCATCCCGATGACGACTTTCGAGCAAGTCCGTCAGATCGTAGAAGATCTCAAAGTCGATCATCCCGAAGTGATTCTGTACGGCTGGCAACCGTTGGGCGCATCGAGCATGTTCCCGCGCACGCTGAAACTGGAATCAGCGCTGGGGTCGCGGTCAGATCTGCGGGCGCTGGCGGAAGTGGTTCAGGCTCGGGGTGGGCGTCTTTCCCTGTACCTCGATCCGCAGGCGGCATATATGGGAGAGTCGGGGTACTCACCGCGCTTTGATCTGGCGCGCTCCATTGCCAACCTGAATCTGGAAGGGTACAACCGCTTCAAAGGGCAGTATTTTTTGAATCTGGATGCGGTTCGGGATCGTCTGACCTCTCTGGCGGGTGATCTTTTCGAGGAACCGCCTGTGGGTCTGGCGCTGGACGGTGTGGGCACGCTCCTCTACAGCGATTTCCGCACCAGACCGCCCTTGAACCGTGAGCAAACCATCACGGCTTATCAAGATTTGTTAGGCGGGCTTTCCATACCGGTGGGATTGTACGCGCCGAATGATTATCTGTGGGGCGTTGCCTCTGCCGTGTACGATTTGCCCATATCCAGCAGTGGGTATCTGTACACGACCGACACCGTGCCGTTCCTGCAAATTGTCCTTTCGGGGTACGTTCCCTATTACGGGCAGGCGTTGAACTTTTCGCCCGATCTTCAGGAAGATTTGTTGCGTCACGCAGATTTTGGGGTGTATCCATCCTTCTTCGTGACCTACGAGGAAACGGCAAAGATCCTTGAAACCCGTTCGCGCTGGATCTACACGTCTTCCATCCAGCAGTGGGGCGGGGAAATTGAGCGGGTATATGGCTGGCTCAACGACCGTCTGGGTCCTGTGCGGGGAGCGAGTATCGCCTCGCGCACGGTATTGCAGGAAGGCGTGGTGCTGGTGACCTACAGCAACGGCAAACACATTGGGGTGAACTACACCGATCAGCCGGTTCAGGTGGGAGGGGTGACCCTGCCGCCGCGGGATGCGGTCCTGTTGGAGCAACTGAGTGTGGGAGGTATGCCATGAACGTGCGGAAACTGCTCCGCGGGGAGATGTCGCACCGTACACGCGAAGCCCTGCATGGGTATGCCTTTGTGTTCATCTGGATTGTCGGTTTTCTGGTGTTCACGCTGGCGCCGCTGGTGGAAACCCTGCGCTACAGCATGAATGAGGTTACCGTCACGGCAACCGGCATTGTGATGGATTATCGGGAGTGGCAGAATTACACCCGTGCCCTGTTCACTGACCCGAACTTTGTGGAACTGCTCATCGAGTACGTCATCAAGACGCTGGTTTCTGTGCCGGTGGTGTTGATTTTCTCGATGATCATCGCCCTCTTGCTGAATCTGCGCTTCAAGTTGCGGGGGGTGTTCCGCACCATTTTCTTCCTGCCGGTGGTTATCACCAGTGGACCGGTCATTAAAGAGTTGACCGCGCAGGGGGCGGCATCTGCTCCACAGGTTGCCTCTTCGGCGGCGGTGACGCAGTTCCTGCAGCAGTTGCCCACCTATCTGCGTAATCCGGTGGAGTACCTGCTGACCTCGTTCATCCTCATCCTCTGGTTTTCGGGCGTGCAGATATTGATTTATCTGGCAGGATTTCAGAAAGTTGACCGCAGTATCTATGAAGCCGCCGCCATTGATGGCGCCTCGGCGTGGGAATCGTTCTGGAAAATCACCCTGCCGTCGTTAACCTCAACCACCATCGTCAATGCGGTATATACCATCATCACCCTGTCTCACTTCTCGGAAAACGAGGTGATTCGCTATATCTATGCCCGCACCTATGATGTGCAGGGTGGCATTGGCTATGCCAGCGCCATGTCCTACATTTTCTTCCTGGCGCTGGTGATCCTGCTGGGGGTGGTGTATGCCGGACTGACCTTTGGCACAAAGGAGCGGTAAGGAGGTTGCCATGAGGTTTACGGTCAACAAAGAACGCATCCGCTTATGGCTTTTGGGAAGCCGCACCAGTTATGGCGCGCTTTTCACGGTATTTCTTTACCTGCTTCTCATTGCCATTGGCTTCGTCTATCTCTACCCGTTGTTGTTCATGTTCGTCACCAGCATCAAAAGTCCGCAGGACCTGCTCAATCCCATGGTGCAGTGGGTGCCCACCGAGTTGTATCTGGGGAATTATGTCAAAGCCTTCCGGGTGTTGAACTATCCCGTCAACCTGATGAATACCGTTCTGGTCAGCGTGGCTCCATCGCTCATTCAAACGCTGGTGTGCTCGGTCATTGGTTATGGGCTGGCGAGGTACCGTTTTCCGGGAAAGCACCTCATCATGGGGCTGATCCTGGCAACTTTCATCATCCCTCCGCAAACCACCGTCATCCCGCAGATGCTCACCTACCGCCAGTTGGGGTTGCTGGGCAACATCCTCTCGCTCATCCTTCCGGCAACTTTCGGACAGGGGTATCGCAGTGCCATTTTCATTCTGATTTTTTATCAGATGTTTGTGACCATGCCCAAGGTTCTGGAAGAAGCCGCTCGTCTGGATGGCGCATCGGACTGGCTGGTCTTTGTACGAATTGCCATGCCCACCGCAATTCCCGCGTATGTCATTTCGATCATCTTTTCGATTGTCTGGTACTGGAACGAAACCTACCTGACGGTCATCTTCCTTGAGGGGGGCATCCAGACTCTACCGATGCAACTGGCGAAATTTACTCAGGCGTATGAAAATCTCTATCCGCCGGGCATGGTCAATATTTTTGACCGCATCAATGAGGCGGTGAAAATGAGCGGCACGTTTCTCAATATCCTGCCGCTGTTGTTGATGTATTTTGTGATGCAAAAATGGTTCGTTGAATCCGTAGAAAGGACGGGAATTACCGGTGAATAAACTCCTTGTATCTCTTGTGTCGGTGGCGCTTGTGCTGTCCGCCTGTGCGACACCTGTCGCGCAGAGCACGGTGGCACCTGTGCTTTCGCCCACCCCTGAGCCAACTTCCACACAGGGTTTACCCACCCTACCCCCTACAGCAGAACCTTCTCCGACGTCAACCCTCACCCCGGTACCGGTAAGCCCGGAAGAAGTGGTGGCTTACGAGATGAAAGGCGCTTTTGATTTCTTCTGGGAGCAAGCCAACACCGATCCGGATAGCCCCGGTTATGGGTTGATTCGAGACCGCTACCCCGGTTCTGAGGGCATTGCCAGCATTGCCTCGCTGGGCTTTGGCTTGACGGCGTACATCGTTGGTGTGGAGAAGGGGTACATTTCCTACGAACAGGCATTTGAGCGGATTACCCGCACGCTCGATACGCTGGAAAAACTGGAGCGGACGGAGGGCTTTTACTATCATTTTCTGGATATGCAGTCGGGCAAGCGGGCGTGGGAGAGCGAGGTTTCCAGCATCGATACTGCCATCCTGTTCATGGGGGTGCTTTCGGTGGGACAGTACTTTGGTGGGGAGATTCAGGAGAAGGCGCAACGCCTGTACGACGCCGTCAACTGGGGGTGGTTTCTGGACGAATCCCGACAGATGTTTTACATGGCTTACCGTCCCGGTAAAGGCTTTGAAGGGCACTGGGATTTTTACGCCGAGCAGTTGATGCTTTACGTGCTGGCGGCAGGCTCCGATACCCATCCCGTGGATGCCAGACCCTACTATGCCTTCACCCGGCACGTGGCAAAATACGGCGAAGGGGTTGAACCGTTCATCCATTCGTGGTTTGGCTCCCTCTTTACCTATCAGTTCAGCCATGCCTGGCTGGACTTTCGCAACTACACCGACCAGAAAGGGGTGAACTGGTTTGAAAATTCGGTGCAAGCCTCACGGGCACAGGTGCGTTTTGCGGAGGTCATGGATGCCAAATACCTCACGCTGGGTCCCGATGCATGGGGACTGACCGCCTGCGATGGTCCCAACGGATACGAGGGCAGGTACGGCGCTCCCCCTTCGGGATATGACAACAAAGCCCATCTGGTCGACGACACTATTCCCCCCGCAGGCGCCATTGGCTCGATTGTCTTTACCCCACAGGACTCTTTGCGCGCCATGCAGAATTACTACACCATTGAAGCCCTCAAGGGGCGTTATGGATTCAAGGACGCATATAATTTGACCCGTAAATGGTACGCCAGCGATGTCATCGGCATTGATAAAGGCATCTCGCTCTTGATGCTGGCAAATTACGAAGATGAAATCGTCTGGCGGGTGATGATGCAGAACCCCACCATTCTGAAAGGACTGGAGCGCTTACAACTGGAAAAACATGGCTAAAAAAGACGGCGTCACCATTAAGGATGTGGCAAAGCATGCCCGGGTGAGCATTGCCGCGGCATCTTATGCGTTGAATGGCACCGGAACCATTAGCGAAGAAACCCGTCAGCGCGTGCTCAAAGCCGCTGAGGAACTGAATTATCATCCCAATGCCTTTGCGCGCCATTTGAAGAAGCGAAAGACCCATACCATTGGCGTGTTCATCACCGGGTTTGGCGGGCTGTTTTTTGAGCAGATTCTGGACGGCATCCATGCGGTGGCGCTGGAGACACAGTATGACATCATTGTGTGTCCAGCGAGTCGCACCATCAGCAAGATCTTAACCCAGCGTCAGGTGGATGGCGCAATCGTCTTTGATACCCGCATTCCCAATGAAACCCTTACACGGCTTGCCTCACAGCGTTTTCCCATTGTGGCGCTGGATCGCTTCCTGAAGGTGGATTATTTCTTCCCTCTGCTGATGGACAACGTTAACGGCGTCCGTGAGGTGATGGCACATCTGGTGGATCAGGGAGCGCGGCGGGTGCACTTTGTTTCCGGCGCCGGAGATTCCTTTGATAATCGCGAACGCATGCTCACGTTCATGGAAGAAGCCGAAAAATACGGGGTGCAGTACCGCATCTATCCCGGCGACTTCAACGAAAAATCGGGTTATCAAGCCGGTGTGCAGATGATCGAGAATCGCGATGTTCCCGAGGCGGTGTTCTGTGCCAATGATCAGATGGCAATCGGGCTGATGAAAGCCTTTCAGGCGCACGGGCTGCGCATCCCTGAGGATGTGGGTGTGGTGGGCTTCGATGATATTGTTCTGGCGCCGTTCCTCAACCCGCCGCTTTCCTCAGTCAATATGTCCCGCTACTCCTGGGGCATCAAAGCCGCCCGGCAGTTAATTGACTTTCTGGAAGAAGAAAAGCCCATCACCATGGAACGCATGCCCACCCGTCTGATTGTGCGCCGGTCATCTCTTATCTATTCCTCTTCTTCTCAACATGGAGATCATCATGAAAGCACGGCAGATTATCGAACAGGAACTCCATCGTTCGATTGACTTTTTTCTGGACACGACCAATTTGAATCCTTCCAGCCGCGGGTTTGGGTTGGCGGTAGATACGACCAAACACCCGCAGATTGCTTCCATTGCCAGTGTGGGCTTTGCGTTGACCGGTTGGATCCTTGCGTATGAGCACAGCCGGATAAGCCGCGCTCAGGCGCTGGAAATCGTTCGCGGCACCCTGCGCACCCTGCTGGAGCGCACTCCTCATGCCCACGGATTTTTTGCCCATTTTCTGGATCGGGAAACCGCCGAGCGCTACCGGAAGTGTGAATACTCCACCATTGACACAGCCATTTGTTTGAACGGCGTCATCACTGCGGCGGCTTATTTTGGCGATGCAGAAACGAGCGATCTGGCTGAGGCGCTTCTCCGGCGGGTGGACTGGCAATTCATCGTGTTTGAAAAAGGAAATAAGACCTTCTTCCGCATGGCGTACAACCCGGATCGGGATGGGGATTACGTAACCGGTGAGCCGGGCTTCATCCATCAGTGGGATATGGCGGCAGAGCAAAAGATGATGTACCTGCAAGCCGCGCCTTTCCTCTCCGCAGAAACGGCTCGCGCTTTGTATGCCGGGTTTACCCGTCATACCGGCGAGTTTGATGGAAAGTCCATCATCATCAATCCGGGGGGCAATTTGTTCTGCTACCAGTTGAGTGAGGCATGGCTGGATGTCCGTTCGGTGCTGGATCCGGATGGGGTTGACTGGTTTGAAAACTCCCGGCTGGCAACGCTTGCCAATCGCGCCTTTTGTATGCAGAACGCCCATCGGTACCGCACCTATCATGCCCGTTCCTGGGGGTTGAATGCGGGCGATAGTCCGCAGGGCTACCGCGTCTTTGGCAGTGCTCCCGCTTTGCAGGAACCGGAGCATGACGGCACGGTCTCCATTTCTGGGGCGCTGGCTTCCCTGCCCTTTGCACCCGATGAAGTGCTGGCAATGGCAGAGTACCTTTACAACTACCATCCTCAAACATGGGGACCATACGGCTTCTTTGATGCCTACAATCTGGATGTAAACCCGCCGTGGTATGGTCAGGCGCTGTATGGGTTCAACAAAGGGCTTTCCATGATCATGCTGGAGAATGAACTGACGGGGCTGGTATGGGACGTGTACACGCACAGCCCGCTCATTCAGAAAGCGCTGGAGATTTTGGGCTTTACCTCTCGAAAGGAAGATCACCATGGCAAACTTCTCGGTTGAGAACGGACAGTTCTGGCTGGATCATCAGCCGATTTTATTGCAGGCGGGTGAATTTCATTACTTCCGTACTCCATCGGATCAGTGGGAGCATCGTCTAGGTTTATTGAAACAAGCCGGTTTTAATGCGGTTGCCAGTTACATCCCGTGGTTGTGGCATCAGCCGGTGCCGGATGGGGTGGATCTGGATGGACATACGCATCCTCTGCGCAATTTACAGGGTTTTCTGGATCTGGCATCGGCAATGGGGTTGTGGATCATTGCCCGCCCGGGACCGTACATTATGGCAGAGACCCGAAACGAAGGCATCCCTGCATGGGTGTTTGAACGGTATCCGCAGGTGGCTTTGATCGGTCAGGATGGCAAGCCTCAGAATGTCGTCAGTTATCTGCATCCCGATTTTCTCTCCTGCGTTCAGGGGTGGTATCGAGCCGTGTTTGAAGTGCTGGCGCCGCGGCAGGTCACCCGGGGAGGGAAGATTTTGCTGGTGCAGTTAGACAATGAAATGGGCATGATTCACTGGGTGCGGAATTTGCTGGATACCCATCCCGACACACTTTCCCGTTTCGCGGCGTACTTGCGTGAGACCCGTGGGGAAAATCTCCCTGCAGGTGTGCCACCGGAAGGTCTGGAAGATTTTCTCCGACAGGCAATCCAGTCACCCGATGCGGTGCACGGCAGATGGGTGGTGGAGGAGTACCGCCGCTTTTACCGGCGCTATCTGCGGGAGTATGCCGGGTGGCTGTGGCAGCAAGCCCGCGCCTGCGGGATGGAAGTTCCACCGGTCATCAACATCCACGGGTTTGGCAACGGCGGGAAGACCTTCCCGATTGGCTTGTCCCAACTGGTGGAAGTCATGGAAATCCCCGGCATGCTCAGCGCCACCGATGTGTACCCGCTGGGGATTGGAGAGGGCAATTTTCATCAACTCTTGCTGGTCAACGAGATGACCAGAGCCTTGCAGAATCCCAACCAGCCGCTCTTTTCCATCGAGTTTCAGGCGGGGGGAAATCAGGATTTCGGTGGTGCCCAGACCTCTTTTTACGATCTGCATACCCGCCTGTGCCTTTCAACGGGCATGAGGGCGTTCAATCATTACCTTTTCTTTGATGGGGAGAATCATCCTGTCCTCAGCCCGGTCAAACGGCATGATTGGGGGCATCCGGTGCGCAAGGATGGCTCTCTCCGGCGGCATTATCACCGCTACCCAGAACTCTCGCGGGTGCTTCAGGCATACGGGGAGGATTTGACGCTGGCAAAACCCCACGTGGTGACCACCATTGGGTTCGTACTGGATGATTTTATGACCGAGGTCAATCATCCCACTACCCGTCCACAGACGGAGGTGCTGACCCATCAGCGCGAGGTGATTTTGTTTGATTTTATCGCTCGCGGGCTGGCGTTGACTCATCGCCCGTTTGATGCGGTGGAACTCAGCCGGGCGGAATTGTCTCCTGCCCGTTTCCCTGTCTTGTGGGTGATGATGGAGAAGCAGTGCGATGCTCCGGTTCAACAAAAACTGGTGGAGTACGTTCAGCAAGGCGGCAGGTTGATCCTGGTGGGACGCCTGTGCGAGGAGGATTTTCATCATCGTCCCTGTACCGTACTCAAGGAGGCGCTGGGCATCCGGGCTGTTCACGATGCCGAGCCTTTTAAGGGCGAATCCATCCGCGCCTGGGAGATGACCGACATCCCGGCTTCGTTTGTGGAGCGCTTTGAGGGCGATTTTGACGAGGTCTTTGCCGTTACACCACAGGGTAAAACTGTGGGCTTTGTCCGTTCTCTGGGGGATGGGCAGGTCATGATGCTGGGTGCGGCGTTCCCGACAAATACGCTGGAGGATCTGGAAGTGCTGGATCGCATGGCTGTGCGTATGAATTGCCCGTCGTTGTTTGAGTTGAGCGACTGGGTGGATGTGCGCCTGAGCGAAGGGGAAAACGGCAGGTTTTTGTTCGTCAATAATTATCAGGATGACCCGGTGGAAACGCGCATTGCGTTGTGGGGGCAGGCGTTATTCGGTGGAATGTCCCTGTGCCTTCCTGCTCGCCGGGGGGTGATTTTGCCGCTGGACTGGCAGGTGCGTCCCGGAGTGCGCATCGATTACCTTACCAGTGAGGTGACGGGGGTTGTGGAGGAAGAAGATCGTCTCGTTCTACAGATCGAACCGGCGCAAGGAACGGCGCAGTTATCCCTGGACGGCTATCAGGTGATCCATCCCGCAGAAGTTCACCATCTCCCATCCGGCGCAGTAAGGCTGACCGTTCAGGATGGCAGCCTCGTCTTGCAGAAAATTCCCGCTTAAGAAATGAAAATGGGAGCCTGTCGTGGAAGCAGGCTCCCGGATGGTTTAGAAATTCACTCAGCCCTGTTTTTTCAGGGTTTCCTCGCCCTGAGGGGTGAGGCGATAGACGCCCTCACTTTCGTTGAGCAGCCCGGCTTCGCGTAATTCGCGCAGACTGCTGCGCACACGAAAGAGGGGCAAACCCACCAGCGTTGCCAGCGCCTCAGCGGTTTGCGGGGCTTGCTGAACCGCTTTGAGCACCGCCAGCGCTGAAGGAGTCAGGGTACCATCTGGATTGACGCATGCCATAGGCTACTTCAGTTCTTTCTTGACCAGATACCAGTCAATCACTTCGTAGCCGGGTTTGGGGGTCACGTCTATGGCATCCACGGTCTTGGGCGCCGGGACGATGACCTTATCGCCGGGTTTCCAGTTGGCAGGGGTGGCTACACCGTTCTGATCGCTGGTTTGCAGGGCATCAATCAGGCGCAGGATTTCCTGCATGTTGCGACCGGTGGTCAGCGGGTAGTAGATCATCGCCCGCAGAATGCCTTTGGGGTCAATGATGAAGACGGCGCGCACCGCTTCGGTCTTGCTGGCGCCGGGCTGGATCATGCCATACAGGGTTGCCACTTCTTTGTTCAGGTCGGCAATTACCGGGAAGGGGATTTTGACACCGGTCTTCTCTTCGATGTTGCGCAGCCAGGCGATGTGGGAGTACACGCTGTCAATGCTCAAGCCGAGCAAATCCACACCGCGCTTTTGCAGTTCGGGGTAAATCTCGGCAAAAGCGATGAATTCGGTGGTGCACACCGGGGTAAAGTCGGCTGGGTGTGAGAAGAGGATCAGCCAGCGGTCGCGGAAATCAGACAGGCGCAGAACGCCGTGGGTGGTTACGGCTTCGAATTCGGGAGCCGGTTCATTCAGGCGTGGGAAGGTAGAAACTTGCATTTGTTCAGACATGGGATTTTTCCTCACTTTCTTGAAAGGTCTCTGTTGGTTTGGATGTTTTTGCCATGGAATAGTTGCATAGCATTTGGGTATTGGTTACCCGATTTTCAACTATTTTACTGTGTGCTTTTCTGAAATTGTACAACTCCGAGGGATCCTTTCATCCTCCAAAAGGGTGATTTTGAACTTCTACAAAGAATGATTATTATTAGAATATTGTTTTATACATCGAAATGCTTTCTACGCGGGTGTTTCTATCCTCAGAAGGTATAATTGAGTATCATCTCCGTGCATTCTGGTTTGGTTTAAAGAAAGGGCTATCGTGAATTGTTCCCTCAGGTCTGTGCTGGTGCTGGTATGGCTGTTTTTATGGGTTGTGGTCAGCATGGGGGGAAGCGCCGATGCGCAGGGACAGCCTGAGGAAGCGTCTTCCCTGATTGAAGTTTCCTCTTCGGACGATGCCCGCTGGCTGGCAAAGCAGGGTGCAGAGGAGATTGCCGATTACGGCGCTTTTTCCGTCTGGCGGGCTCCGCTGGATCGGATACAATTGCCCGCCTCGTCCCGGATTCTCTCTCCTAAAGTATATCTGCGCGGAGTAACGCTTGATCCGTCCATGGACAGGGTGGAACCCATCTTACCGCGGGGATGGCGTCAGCCTCTGGCTGGGGATGGCGATGCCCGCTTGTGGCTGGTGCAGTTTGCGGCGCCTGTGCGCGATGAGTGGCTGGCAGGACTCCGGCAGGTTGGGTTGATCCCGGTTGCTTATGTCCCTGATCAAGCATGGTTGGTGTACGGGCGCGCTCCCGAATCCCGCCTGTCTGCCCTCGATTCGGCTATGGCGAAATCCGTGAACTGGCAGGGGGCGTATCATCCCTACTACCGTCTGGCGCCTGTCCTGCGTCCGGATGCGAAACCCGCTCCACAGGGAGAGGTGGATGTCACAGTGCAGGTGTTTGCGGGGGCGGAGAATCTGGAAGCCTTTCTGGAGCAACTGGAAGGGTGGGCTTCGGCGCATTATGGCGAGCGGGAGCGGGTGATGAACCTGATCAATGTCCGGTTGCGCCTGCCTGCGTGGCGTCTGCAGGATGTGGCGGCGCTCCCGGCAGTGGTGAATGTGGAGCCGTTGCTGATTCCCGAACTGCTGGATGAGATTCAGGGGCAGGTGCTGGCGGGAAATTATGTGCTTTCTTCTGGCAAGGTGGTTGCCGAATCTCCAGGATATCTCGACTGGCTGACCGCGCAGGGGTTTCCCACCGACCCGGAGGCGTATCCGCTGGTAGATGTGATGGATGATGGGCTGGATGCCGGTAATGCCGATGCCAATTTACATCCCAATTTTTATCAAGGGGGGTCTCCCATTAATCCGGATCGGGTGGCGTACATCCGCAACTGCACGAGCGACTCTTTGGGAAACAACGTGGGTGGGCACGGCACGCTCAACGCGGGCATTCTGGCGGGGTATGACGCTGACACGCAGAGTTATGAGGCGGATGGGTTTCAACTGGGGTTGGGAATTTCACCTTTCGGCAGGGTTGCGGCGACCAAACTCTTTACCAACAGTGGAGGATTTGACTGGACGCAGTGCTCCGGCTCCTACAGCGGTGTTCTCCAGCCAGCCTATCAGGCGGGGGCGCGCCTGACCAGCAATTCCTGGGGAGGAAGCGGGGATGGAGCCTATACGGCTGACTCGCAGGCATACGATGCCCTGACGCGCGACGCACTGCCTGCTGTGACGGGCAATCAGGAAATGCTCCACATCTTTGCGGCGGGCAATCGTGGTCCCTACGCCACCACCATTTCCGCTCCGGGGACTGCCAAGAACGTCCTCACGGTTGGAGCAACCGAAAATCCTCGCGCTCAGGGTGTGGTGGATGGCTGTGTGGTGAGCGATGGCGACAGTGCAGATGATGTGATCTGGTTTTCGTCCCGCGGTCCAACCGCAGATGGACGCGCCAAACCCGATGTGGTGGCGCCAGGCACCCACGTACAGGGTGCGGCTTCCCGCGATTCTGCTTACAATGGCAGTTCGGTGTGCGGTCCGGCGTATTTCCCGACGGGTCAAACCCTGTACACCTGGTCATCCGGCACCAGCCATTCCACTCCTGCGGTAGCAGGAATGGCGCAACTGCTTTATGAGTACTACCGGCGGGTGCTGGCGCCGGGGCAATCTCCCAGCCCGGCAATGCTGAAAGCCCTGATCATCCATTCATCCCGCTACCTGAATGGGGTGGATGCCGGGCAGGATCTTCCCGCCTCAGGACAGGGATGGGGCATGCCCACGCTGGAAAATATCCTGAATGCTCCCGGTTGGATGCTTCAGGATCAGGACACCCTGCTCACGGAAAGCGGACAGATGGCGGAGTTTTACCTGCGCCCGCTCCATCCCGACCAACCGCTGGCGGTGACGCTGGTATGGACGGATGCGCCCGGGAACCCGGCGGCGGGTGAGGCGCTGGTCAACAATCTGGATTTGCAGGTTACCGCTCAGGGGGCGCAGTACAACGGCAATTCCTTTGAGGGGGCGTTTTCCAGCGCCGGCGGGGCGGCGGATGGTCTCAACAATGTCGAACGGGTGGTGCTGGAGCAGGCGGGGAGCGGCGTGTTTCGGGTGCGGGTTACGGCGTATCAACTGGCAGGGGATGGCGTGCCGGGCAACAGCGACCCAACCGATCAGGATTTTGCTCTGGTGATCAGCAATGCTGAAATCGTCCCGCCTCAAGCCTTGCTGGTGATGGATGCAGTGCGCATTCAGGAAGTGGTGGGCAATCTGGATGGACTCCTGCAACCCGGCGAGACGGGGGACATCTGGGTGAGCCTGCGCAATGTGGGCGCTACGCAGGCGGATGCCATCCGCGCCGCGCTTCTCGGCACTGGGGGAACTTTGACCATCTTGCAGGGGCAAGCGGATTATCCTGCCATTCCTGTGGGCGAGGCGCGTGAAAACCTGACTCCATTGCGCATCCAGTTAAGCCTGGACAGCGACTGTTTTGTGGCGCCCGAAGGGACTTTGCAGGTGTTTTCCGGTCAACAGGAGTGGTGGCGCAGGATGCTCGCCATTCCCGCACCGGCACAGCCGGGTGGACAGGTGGCGTATGTTGTGGAAGGTTCTTTTGCCATTCCCGATAACAATCCCAATGGCGTGGAAGTACCGCTGGAGGTGTCGGATTCGTTCCAGATTTATGATGTAGATGTGCTGGTGAACATTGATCATCCCTACACGGGCGATTTGACCCTTTCCCTGATTGCGCCGGATGGAAGGGAAATTCTGCTGGCGAACCGGCGCGGTGCCCACGGCGATCATTTTATCGGTACGATTTTCGACGATGAAGCCAGTTTGCCCATTGGGCAGGGAAGCCCACCTTTTACCGGGGCGTTCCAGCCTGAGGAGCCTCTGCGTGTGCTGGAGGGGATGCCGTCGCAGGGGATCTGGCGCTTGAAGGTGAGGGATTGGGCGATTGCCGATACCGGCAGGGTAACGCGCTTTGAACTGCGCCTGACGCCATCGGTGTGCCTGCGGTACGCGCCTTACCGCCTCATCCTCTTCCCCATCTTCAAGGATGCTTCTTTTCCTTAGCCCCACACCCCAAAGCCGATGACGGCGCACAGGATGCCCAGAATTACCCCGGCAACCACCTCGCCCGGCGTGTGCCCGATGACCTCTTTCAGTTCCTGCTCGCTGATGGGATGTCCGGCAAGGAATTCTTCGATGAGCAGGTTGATGCGCTCGGCGTGTTTTCCGGCTTCGCGGCGCACCCCGGCGGCGTCGTAAAGGACGATCATCGCCATTGCCACCGCAAGGGCAAATAAGGGAGTGTTGAAGCCGTGGAACAGTCCAATGGCAACCATGGCGCTGACGATGAGCGCGGAGTGTGAACTGGGCATGCCCCCGCTGGAGAACCACAGCCCCCACACCCAGCGGCGGGTTTCCAGAAACTCCAGAAATGGCTTGAGGAATTGCGCCAGCCCCCAGGCAATCAGACTGATCCACAAGACATGGTTCGAAAGCAGATCCTGAAGCATCTTTCCTTATCCCGATTCGGAGCCGTTATTTCCATTAAGAACTTGAATGCGCAGTTCTGCCTGTTCCAGCAAAGCGGCGCAGTGTTTTGCCAGCGCCTGTCCGCGTTCGTACAGGCTTAACGTCTCTTCCAGCGAGGGTTGAGCCGTTTCCAGCCTTTCGAGGATGGCTTCCAGTTCGCGGATGGCATCTTCAAACGAAAGCGTTTCCAGATCTTGAGACGGTTCCATTTATTCCTCTCCCTTGATGGGCTTGAGCAGGACATCTTCCACCTTTGCCGCCAGGGTGCCATCTGCCAGGCGGATGTGGACGGCATCGCCGGGGTGTGCCTGTGCGGCGCGGGTGAGAATGCCCCCTTGTGGACGTTCGATTAGAGCATAGCCGCGTTCCAGCACCGCCAGCGGATTGAGCGCATCTAGATGCGCCGTCACAGCCTGCAGATGGGCGCGCCGCTGGGTGACGAGCCGTGTGGCGGCGTTTTGCAGGCGCAGCAGGAGGGTATCCAGCCGCTGATGTTGATCCTCGATGCGACGCATGGGCGAAACACGTCGCAGGCGCATGTCCAGTTGAGTGAGGCGGGCGCTTTCCTGATTCAACCGCTGAAGGGTCAGACGGTTCAGGCGCTGAAGGGTGCGCTCCAACTGGAGCAGTAACTCGGCGCGGTCGGGGGTGGCAAGGGTGGCGGCTCCGGTCGGAGTGGGGGCGCGCAGGTCGGAGGCAAAATCCACCAGGGTGTAGTCGGTTTCGTGTCCCACGCCGGTGATGACCGGCACACGCGAGGCGGCAACCGCGCGCACCACGTGTTCATCGTTGAACGCCCAAAGATCTTCAATGGAACCCCCGCCGCGTGCCAGCAGAATCACATCCAGATCAGGAATGCGGTTGAGCGCTTCGAGCGCGCGCACCAGTTCCAGCGGGGCTTCCTCTCCCTGCACCGCCGAGGGGGCAAGGATGACTTCCACCAGCGGGTAGCGCCTTTGCAGGGTGTTGAGGATGTCCTGCAGGGCGGCGCCGGTGGGCGAGGTGACCACACCGATACGTTTGGGGAAGGGCGGGATGGGGCGTTTGCGCTCTTCGGCAAACAGCCCTTCGGCTTCCAGTTGGGCTTTCAGGCGCAGGAACTGCTGATACAGCCAGCCTTCTCCTGCCGGTCGGACTGCGGTGATGTAGAACTGATAGTTGCCGCCCTGCTCGTATACTCCAATCGAACCAAAGGCTTCGATTGCCATGCCGTCCTGCAGATGCACGCGCAGAGTCCGGGCGGCATTGCGCCAGATGACGCACTTGAGCGATGCCCCGCTGTCTTTCAGGGTGAAGTACACATGCCCCGAGGCGGCGCGGGTGAAGTTGGAGATCTCTCCCACCACCCAGATTTCGCTCAGGGTGGGTTCGCTTTCCAGCAGGATGCGGATGAACCGGGTCAGGTCGCTGACGCTCAGCGCTGGGGCAGGAAAAAGAGAAGGCATTTCCATGTGGACTTAATTGTACCTTGCCTGTCTGCCTTTCGGCAGGATTTTTTTAACGGACCTGTACCTTGCTCTTTCGAAAAGGTTGTACTACAATTGGACGAAACGTTTTCAAGCCCGTGATAACAGAGTTGGGGGTTTCATTGGTGCAGGCAATCACTACCGCATGGATTTCACATGACATATTCTGCTGTTCAGGGCTGGACGGTATGCGGTCCCCTTGGGTTTCAGATGGATATTTTTGGGGTCGGATAAGCCTCTCAGGTGCAGGCTCTTGATGTGTTTCTTCCTCACAGCCGGGCATGCTGTGAGGGATTACCGGTAGACAGGCGATCATTTATCAGGTGTTGAGAGAGGGTAGGACAAAGCGCAGTCGGTGTTTTGCCCGGGAAGGTAGAATACGGGCTGTGCATCACACCTTCCTGAACCTTCGACGGGATGAAATCTCTGTCGAAAGGGCGGAGCACGCAAATTTTTACACCGGTTTCAATCCATGACAACTTCTTCTCCTTCTACCACTCCCGAATGGGATCTGATCATTCAGCCTCAACGTAATCTGCTGGATTTGCGTCTGGGGGAATTGTGGCGCTACCGCGATCTGGTGATGCTCTTCGTGCGCCGCGATTTTGTGGCGGCATATAAGCAGACCATTCTCGGTCCGCTGTGGTATTTGATTCAGCCCCTGCTGACTACGGTGACCTTCACCTTCATCTTCGGGCGGATTGCCAGCCTGCCCACCGATGGCTTGCCGCAGTTTCTCTTCTATATGTCGGGCACGGTGGTGTGGTCGTATTTCGCGGCGTGCCTGACCAAAACCAGCGAGACCTTCGTGCAGAATGCGCATTTGTTTGGGAAGGTGTATTTCCCGCGCATGGCGGTACCGGTTTCGATCCTTCTCTCCAACCTGATTACCTTCGCCATGCAGTTTGTGCTCTTCCTGGGCTTTGTGGGCTTTTTTGCCCTGCGGGGCACTCCAATCCGCTTCAACGGGCTGTGGATTGCGCTCTCTCCCGTGCTGATTCTGATGATGGCAGGGCTGGGGTTGGGGTTTGGCATCATCATCTCTTCGCTGACCACCAAGTACCGCGATTTGCGCTTTCTGGTGCAGTTCGGGGTGCAGTTGCTGATGTACGCCACGCCGGTGATTTATCCGGCTTCGTCCATTCCGGAGCGCTTTCAGTGGGCGATCCAGTTAAATCCGATGACGCCGGTGGTGGAGGCGTTCCGCTATGCCTTCCTGGGCGCCGGCACGGTGGATGGATGGCATCTGCTCTACAGTTTTGTCTTCATGCTGGTGCTGGTCTTCCTGGGTGCGGTGATCTTCAACCGCGTCGAGCAGACGTTCATGGATACGGTGTAAGCAGTGGTAATAGTTTTAAGATAAACCGCAAAGTAAGCAAGACGCTAAAAAGACAAAAACGGTGAAAGCAAGAGTTGAACCGCAAAGTAGCGAAGACGCAAAGAATTAACTGTGATAGCGAGGGTTGAACTGCAAAGTAAGCAAGGCGCTGAGAAAACCGACAACTGTTGAGCCAGGTGATAAACCGTAATGGAACATGCCGTAAAGACCAGGGAAGAGAAAGAAAAAATTGGAAGCCAGATTGTGGATGCAGTGCTGAAGGTTCATCAGACGCTGGGACCGGGTTTGCTGGAATCGACTTATCAGGCATGTCTGGCATACGAGTTGCGCAAGCGCGGATTGAAGGTGGATTGTGAAGTCTATTTGCCGGTCGTTTATGATGACATGCTCATTGATGCAGGGTATCGTATTGATATGTTGGTGGAAGATTGCATTATCATTGAGAACAAAGCCGTTGCTGGTATTTTGCCCATCCATGAGGCTCAACTCTTGACTTACATGAAATTACGGGACTGCACGCTGGGATTTCTCATCAACTGGAATGTCCACCTCATCAAACACGGTATCAAACGAATGGTGAATCATCATTAAGTAACTTTTCTTTGTGTTCTTATTGTCTTGGCGGTTAAGAAATCTTTCCAGGCATTCTCAAAAACCAACAACTATCCTTTGCGTTCTTATCGTCTTAGCGGTTAAGAAATCTTTCCAGGCATTCTCAAAAACCAACAACTATCCTTTGCGTTCTTGCCATCTTAGCGGTTAAGTAATCTTTTTAATTATCATCAAGGTGAACCAATCTTATGCCTCCTGTCATCTCTGTTGAACATCTTTCCAAAGCCTACCGCCTGGGTCAAATTGGCACGGGCACCTTTGCCCGCGATTTAGAGGTGTGGTGGGCAAAACTGCGCGGCAAACCCAATCCCCTGCTGAAGATCGGGCAGGAGGATCACGGCAACCGCGATGGCGAAATCATCTGGGCGCTGAAGGACGTCTCCTTCACCGTGGAGCAGGGCGAAGTGCTGGGTATCATTGGTCGCAATGGAGCCGGTAAGAGCACCCTGCTGAAGATCCTCTCACGCATCACGGCACCCACCGAGGGACGGGTGCGGGTGAAGGGACGCATTGCCAGCCTGCTGGAGGTGGGCACCGGCTTCCACCCCGAACTGACTGGACGGGAGAACATTTACCTCAATGGCGCCATTCTGGGGATGACCCGCCGCGAGATTGCCCGCAAATTCGATGAAATCGTTGCCTTTGCCGGCATTGAACCCTTCATCGATACTCCCGTCAAGCGCTACTCCAGCGGGATGTATGTGCGCCTTGCCTTTGCCGTAGCGGCGCATCTGGATGCCGAGATCCTGCTGGTGGATGAGGTGCTGGCGGTGGGCGATGCCGAGTTCCAGAAAAAATGCCTGGGCAAGATGGGCGAGGTGGCGTCTCAGGAAGGTAGGACCGTGCTGTTCGTCAGCCATAATATGGGGGCGGTGCAATACTTGTGCAATAAAAGCGCAATCTTAACAAATGGTATATTACTTGCATTAGGTTTTACAGAGAATATTGTTCGGGAGTATCTAATACTGTGTCAAGAAAAAGAACGAAATAAGAGTGACCTAAATGAATTCAGACCTTCTTGGGCGAAACCCTTTATTAATGCAGTGAGAGTGAAAAACCAAAATGGGCAAGAAGTTTCTACCTTCGAAATGGGTGAGCCAATATTGGTAGAGATGGAATTTTGTTCGCCCAGGAAGATAAAGCAGCCAGTTATGGGTGTTGTTGTTCAACATGAGTTAAAAGGAGTTGTGGGTGGGGTAAATACAAGAATGACAGGGGATTTATTTGAGGAAAGAAACGAAGGTACTTTCACTTGTAAATTTTCTGCTCCTTTATTGCCTGGAAAATATTCGATTGATGTGTGGTTGGGAGATAGCTCAGAAGATATTGATACAGTTGCTGGTTATGCAAAATTTACAATTGAAAACAGTGATATTTATAAAAGCGGAAAACTGCCATTTTCTCATATGGGACTGATATATTTTTTACCTGAATGGAGTTTAAAATGAGGAGATTATTTTCCCTGGGCAAGTCTCTAAATAGAGTTATACAAAAAATATATATATCCTATCTAAACCTTCTCCCAAACGTATCGGTTCATCCAGATGTTTTTTTCTCATCTTCAGCGAGAATTATATTAAATCCAGATGGATACAGCTTTAAGAATCAGAAGGTAACTGTTTCCAAAGGGTGCAGAATTTGTGATCATGCAATGATAGTACCTTATGGGGGAGAGATTTTTATTGATGAAAATGTTTTTGTGGGGCCGTTTACCATTTTATATGGGCACGGAGGATTGAGAATCGGAAAAAACACCCTCATTGCTGCGCATACAACCATTATTCCCTTTAGTCATAAATTCAATGATTTAGAATTGCCTATTTATAAACAAGGCTTATCGCGGAAAGGCATAAGTATAGGGGAAGATGTGTGGATAGGGGCAGGAGTCAGGATTTTGGATGGCGTGACCATAGGAAAGGGATGTGTTATAGGAGCTGGGTCGGTAGTTACAAAATCTATCGAAGATTACATGGTAGTTGCTGGAGTTCCGGTAAAAATTTTGGGAGTTAGAGAAAAATGAATGAGAAGAAAATTAAGACTATGCTGTCCGAGTTTCTCGATAGGCGTTCCGTAGAGTATTATATCAAGAAATATAAAGCAAGACATATATTTCAAATCCACACGTTTACATCTAGAAAAGAACTCATACAATTATTTCGATTAGCTTTTTCTTTACCAGATAACCCTGTGTGTTTAGAAATTGGATCTTATCTTGGTGCATCAACGTGTTTTTTGGGGATGGCAGTTGCTGAGAAAAACGGAACGCTTTATTGTGTAGATACATGGAACAATGAAACAATGCCGGAGGGCATACGAGATACTTTTTTAGAATTTGAAAAAAATGTTTTTCCATTTAAAAAATTTATCCGTGTAATTAGAAAACCTAGTGAATGCTTAGAGCAAGAAGATTTCAATCATCATTCCTTCAATTTGGTGTTTATTGACGGTGACCACTCATATGAAAAAGTAAAACATGATTTTGAATTCTCAAGTCAATTTCTTGCACCCAAAGGTATTGTTGTATTTCACGATTTTCGTTGTTTTATAGGGGTTTCGCGAACATTGGGAGAAGCCTTAGCCTCAGGCTATTGGAGGATAATGGGAACAGTACAAAATTTATGCTGGATTGCCAGGATAGAAAAATGAGCCAAGGAATCAGTGTGGTCATATGTTGCCATAATAGTGTGAAGCGACTTGGAAATACGCTTGAACACATTCTCTCTCAAGAGGTCTCTGCTCATATTCCATGGGAGATTCTTCTCATTGATAATGCATCAACCGATGACACAGCCAATTTTGCTCTGAGTTATTTCAGACATAAAAATTTACGTTCTGTTTCGTATAGAATCATTCGTGAAGAACGGTTGGGACTATCCCACGCTAGAAGGCGTGGATTTCAAGAGGCAAGATTTGATATCTTGAGCTTTATCGATGACGACAATTGGGTATCACCCAAATGGGTGGAGAATGTTTATCAAATTATGGTAAAGCATCCTGAAGTGGGCGCATGTGGTGGTAGAACAGAAGCAGTTTTTGAGACTCCTCCTCCAGGTTGGTTTGAAAGACATCAAAGCAAATTTGCTATAGGCAATCAAGGGCTTCAAAGTGGGGATATTACTGATACAAGAGGATACTTATGGGGTGCGGGTTTGAATGTTCGAAAAGAAGCCTGGAATTTTCTGGAAAGGAACGGTTTTGATTTTTACCTGACTGACAGGAAAGGTAGTATATTGCTATCCGGTGGAGATTCTGAATTATGTTTTGCTTTACGACTGTCTGGATGGAAGTTATGGTATGAAGACGCTTTATTCTTAAGGCACTATATTCCATCTAATAGATTGACCTGGAAATATTTACGAAAGTTAGTGTATGGTTTTGGGGTATCGTCTGCATATTTATCTGCTTATCGCATTGTCTTACGGAGAAAAAACTTAGAAGGACTTGTAGGACGCTCTCGAATGCTTTGGCTTTATTATGTTCGGACTCTAATAGAAAAATTAATGATCAACAGAAAGAAATGGTATCTCTCTCGGCATCAGCCGTATGAAGGAGATGATGAGGTACTGGAACTAGATTACTTGACGGGAAGATTAAGTGGCTTTTTAAAGCAAAGAAACCATTTCGATTCGAAAATTTATGCTCTGGCACGTGCTCGATGGAATATCCTCAACCAAAGCGAGATAACAGATGCGCTGCCCAACTTTGACTGAACTTCCTCCTCCACCTCCTGGAAAAACGGGCTGGCCATGGACTGAAGAAACCCCGCCATTACCCGAAACAATGCCAGATGGTTTGCCCTGGCCCCGCATTAGCATTGTCACTCCATCTTTCAATCAGGGAGAGTTTCTAGAAGAGACCATCCGTTCGGTGCTATTGCAGGGATACCCGGATTTAGAGTACATCATTATTGATGGCGGCAGTACCGATAACAGCGTGGAGATCATCAAAAAATATGAGCAATGGCTGACCTACTGGGTCAGCGAACCCGATCGGGGACAAACCTATGCAATACAAAAAGGAATGGAAAGAGTTAGTGGTGAAATTGCAAATTGGTTGAATTCAGATGATTTATTACTTCCTGATGCCTTAAGGACATTAGCGTTATATCGCTTAGAAATTCAAGGTGATAAATTTATTTTATGTGGACATGCTTACATAATCGATAAAACTGGCAACATCATTGAAGATAAAAAGGTTTCTGCAAGTAATCCCCTAGAGGAAATTTGCCCAACAATTCCACCACTAAAAGGTGGTATTCAGGCTAGCTGGTTTTATTCGATGGGAGCATGGAAAGAAGCAAAGGGATTAAACCTTGATCTTGATTACGCAATGGATACAGATTTGTATATCCGATTTAACCATTTAGGTATACCCTTTTATATTGTAAACCATTATGTTGCTTCATACCGATTCCATCAGGATACCAAAACTCGAAAGGGATGGAAAAGAAACGTAGATTACAAAATAAAATTTTATAAACGCCAGTTACTTGGTTTGGATCCTGGAACCAAAAAGAAATATTGGAAGCGAGTTAGGAGGGCTTTATTTGCATTATGTCTTAATGGAATAATACCTGAGGATCATTTTATTACTCGGTTATATAGGGTACTATATGCATTTTACTTATTTCCTGAGGCACTCCTGGCTGGGTATCAGATAAAAAGAGGAATCAAATTGTTATTCAATAAAAAATAGAATGTCTTATGAGCAGAGTAAGTCTGGCAAATCGTATTAGTTTCGAATAAATTTTTGGATTGGGTGCTCCAGTAAGAATTGGTAATTTCTTTAACCTATGTGGGGTTTTCATTTTTAGTAGAATAACCAATTGTGTCATGAAAATAGAAGTCATTGATGATATTGGGATTCTGGTTGATCCTTTGAATGCAGAACAGGAATTAGCCAAAGCGCTTGAGGCGCTTTCCAATCCATTGGTGCGTGAGCAACTTGGGAAAAAAGCGGCACAAAGGGCGCATGCATTATTTTCCTACCAGCGTGTGGCAGATGAATTGCTGGAGTTTATTAATACCTTCTCTCGCTAATGAAAGAAGGTGTTGGTTTTGTTGATGGTTGCCTGGAATTTGAGAAAATCCTGAATTTAAGGAATTGATATTTCACGCTTTTTGGAGGTGGACAAAATGAAAAAGGCTCTGGTAACCGGTGCAGGTGGATTCATTGGCGGACATCTTGTAAAAAAATTGAAAAGAGAGGGGTACTGGGTTCGTGGGGTTGACATTAAAACCCCGCCTTTTTCTAAAACCCAGGCAGATGAGTTCTTGTTATTAGATTTGAGGGAAGAACAAAATTGTCGTATTGCATTAGAGGGTGGTTTTGATGAAGTGTATCAACTGGCGGCAGATATGGGAGGGTTAGGGTTTATTCATTCTGCCGAGACACAAATTTTGCATAACAATGTGTTGATTAATTACATATGACCCATACCGCCGCTCAATTGGGGATCCCGCGTTATTTCTTTTCCTCTTCTGTTTGTGTTTATCGAAATATGCTTCCCGGTGAACCGGAAATGAGGGAAGACGAGGCGATTCCTGCCAATCCCAATAATGAATATGGCTGGGAAAAACTGTATGCAGAAAGGGTTGCCTTGGCATATGCCCGTCATACGGGTATGAAGGTACGAATTGCCCGATTTCAGAATTGTTTCGGTCCTGAAGGAGAATGGGAAGGGGGAAGAGAAAAAGCGCCAGCAGCAATTTGCCGGAAAGTTGCTGAGGTGGAAGATGGGGGCACAATCGAGGTATGGGGAGATGGTACCGCCATTCGCTCATATATTTATGTCGATGATTTAGTGGAGGGGATTTATTTACTGATGCATTCTGATTTGGACGGACCGGTAAATATCGGATCACCGGAATATGTGAGTGTGAATGAATTGGTACAGGTGGTGAGTGAGGTCGCTGGAAAGAGAGTTCATGTTCGCCATGTAGAAGGTCCTGTTGGAGTTCAGGCAAGAAATTTTAGTAACGACCGCATTTACAGTATTGGTTGGAGAGCCAAATTTTCCCTTAAAGAGGGAATTGCTCTCACTTACCCCTGGATCAAGGAACAGGTCGAGAAAAAAAGATCTTTGGGGCTCCAATAATGGGAATTCGGGCAATTGTGATCGTGACAAATTACCCTCCGCATCAAATTGGCGGGTATGAATTACGTTGCCGGGATTTGATAGAAGCGCTCAAAAATCGTGGACATCAGATCGAAGTATTGACTTCACGTTGTGAGCACTGTGACGGTTCGATTCATATTTATGAGCAGGAAATCTATCGCCGTCTGTTTTTACGCACTGCTGCTTCCAATGTCTTTGCTCAAATCTTGCATGATTGTGTGGATCTAAATTTTGTTTGACAAGGATTAAAAGGGTTTAAAACAAATCTCATTTACTGTGGTCCCATTAAGGGGAAATTTCATGTATTGTTCTTCGAAGTCATTAGTCGTTTAAAACGGGTTTATATGGTATTTTCTGGTAAACCTAGATTTTATTTCATCATCTAAGCAATTTGTAAGTAGTATTGGTTTCAAAAATCGATAATTTTCCGGGAAAGGTAGTATATGAGGATATTGGCAATTACTGATTCATATCCACCTCACCATTCTGGTGGATATGAAATTCGGTGTAAAGAATTGTTAGATGGTTTTATAAAAAATGGACATGCTGTCACCATTATTACAACTCTTTGTCCTGAGAAAAACTGTAAATTACATAATGGTGAGGCAAACATTTATAGAATATTGCGTCATCAAAGTAAACTTAGATTTATTATAAGAAGAATTTTTTATGATTTTATAGAATTAAAAAAAATTGTGGATATAACTCAAAAGTTTAACCCACATCTCATTTACCTGTCTCATATGGGAGATCTGTCAAAAGCAATAATTTCTTTTTTTATGTCATCCCAATACCCCGTTGTTTATGATGATGGAGGCGCAGGCCTTGCTCCCATTACAAAAGTAGTTAATCACGGTGTGTATTTTTACCGTAGAAAGGATGAACCGTTTGTAAAAAAAAATCTGAAGAATATTATTGAATGTTTTTTAAAAAAAATCAGTGGAGGACTAATTCAACCTCACACAAATTGGCCAAGAAATTTTTATGCACTATTTAATAATCGGTTCTCTTTAGAAATTGCACAAAAAAATGGGATGCAAGCGCGGGATGCCAAAGTTATTTATTCGGGAATAAACCTGCAAAAATTTTATTTTTCACCGAGAGATGAATTAAGACTCCCGTTGAGAATTGTTGTCCCTGGCAGAATCTCTCCCGAAAAAGGAACGAAAGATGCTTTAGCCTTACTGCATCGTTTGTTTGAGAATAATATTGAGGCTCAAATAACAATAGTGGGAGAAATATATTCAGAGAATTACTTCAAAGATATTGAGAAGAGAATAGATGAGTTGGACATTGGTGAGAAGGTGAAAATACTGGAAAAGGTTGGCCATACTGAGATGGTAAAATTTTATTCGAATTCAGATATTTGTTTTTTTCCAAGTTATCAAAAATATGGATTGTCTCGTGTTCCATTGGAAGCAATGGCATGTGGCTGCTTACTAATCACATATGGAAATGAAAGTTCAAGAGATATTGTGGAAAATTTTGTGACTGGATTTATTGTACAAGAAGGAGAAATTGAGACGGTTGTTAAGTTGATCAAAAAGATGTTAGAAAATAAAAATCAATATCGTGAAATTATACTTACTGCAAGAAAGTTCATTGAAAAATATCATTCCATGGATAGTTACATTGAAAGTGTAGAGCGATACTTTCTCTCTATTGTGAGTGCTTATGATAGTGAAAGATAATGAGAGTTTATTCCGACATTTGATATTCCGGAGACAATTCTTACTTGGTTCCTATTCGAATCAATTTCCTTACAACAATGAATGGAAAACCTATTTACTTCATCATGAATTAGTTCTATTTGCTCATCCGGATTTAAATGTTTATATTAGTTCTTATGAAAATAAAAAATTGGTCTTAATTGGGTTTGCAGTTGACGCCTTAAACCCTCGGAGATCAATTTACAATCTCTTGCAACAAGTAGTTCAATGTGCTAATGAAATTTCACAAGTTGTGAATAATACCCGTTCTTTTGCCGGTAGATGGGTGATCGTTTTTCAGAATTCAGAGAATACCTATATATTTACTGATCCTTGTGGTTTCAGATCTGTTTATTACGCTATTGATGATTCGGGTATCTGGTGTGGTTCCCAACCGGAAATTCTAAAATCTGTGGTTCCTTTATCATATCGATCTGATCCAGTCATGGATGAATTTTTATTGAACGAAAAATTTTGCAAGAATGAATCTGCTTGGGTCGGAGATAAAACAATTTATCAAAACTGTTGGCACTTATTGCCTAATCACTATTTTGATCTAAATGAGACCAAACAAATTCGATTTTTTCCAACCCCTGATTACCGGATGACAGAAACTGATCACGTTGTTGAATTTGCCGCTTCTTTACTAAAAAATATTATTGAGGGAATTGTTTTACAAGGCAAAGTTGTACAAGGGCTCACTGCTGGGTGGGATAGTCGAGTATTGCTTGCTGCTTCAAAAGAGTTTTCAAATCAAATTTTGTATTTCGTTGATAAACAAGGAGTTTTATCTGATGGACATTCTGACATTGAAATTCCTCGGAAATTGTCAAAGCATTTGGGATTAAATTTTAAAGTATTAAATTCCAAAACAGATCTTCCTGGATGGTTTGTTAATTTACTGTCTCACAATGTAACTGGGGGGCGAGTTCTCTCTAAAACTCGTACGATTTATTCTCATTTTCTTGAACATAGTGATTTTATAAAGATTAACGGAAACGGCAGCGAAATTTGTCGAAATTTCTTTGATAAATTTTGTAGGTATAAGGGGGGGGATTTTACTTCTAGCGATTTAGCCACATTAATGGGGTATGCCAACATTAAATACGTAGAAAAAGAACTTGAAGGATGGCTAGATAGTATTGAATTAAGTAACGTGAAAATAAATGTTTTGGACCTGTTGTATTGGGAGCAAAGACTTGGTAATTGGGGAGCATTATATCCGTCTGAACAAGATATAGCCATTGAAGAAGTCAGTCCATTTAATTGTCGTCTATTGATAGAAGTGTTATTATCTGCTCCAAAAGAATTACGCTGTGCTCCTAATTATCTTCTATATAAAAAACTTATAGAAGTAATGTGGCCAGAAACGCTTGCTTTTCCAATTAATCCAGATAAACGTAGTTGGAAAAAGAGAATCAAAAACTTTATTTCAAAGTGGAAACTCTCGATATGAACGACTTTAAGGTAAGTGTGGTTATTCCTTTTTACAATGCTCGAGAATTTGTTACTGAAGCAGTAGAGTCTGCATTGGCTCAGCCTGAAACCGGAGAAGTATTATTGATTGAAGATGGTTCTCCGGATGGTGGGGAAGAAGTATGTAGGGATTTAGCAGGAAAATTCCCCTTGGTAAAATTCTTGCAGCATCCTGATCTTAAGAATCATGGTGCTGCTGCCTCACGTAATTTGGGCATACAAAATGCTTCTTTCCCTTTTGTGGCATTTTTAGACTCGGATGATTTCTTTTTACCTAATCGGTTTAAGAAAACCAAGGAGATTTTTTCTTCTTTTCCTGATGCTCAGGGGGTGTATGAAGCAATTGGTGCTTATTATGAAAATGATGAGGTCAAAGCTTTGTTCTATTCCCTCTCATTGCGAGAAATAACCACTATTACAAAAGAAGTTGAACCGGAAAATTTGCTTGCCTCCCTTCTTAAGGGAGGAATTGGATATTTTTCCTTTGATGGTGTTACGGTTCGAAAAGAGGTTTTTGAAATCGTGGGTTATTTCAACGAAAAGTTGAGGATGATGGAAGATACAGAAATGATGTTCAGGTTGGCAGCAAAAGTACGGCTTTATCCTGGAAGTATTAAAGACCCTGTTACCATTCGACGAGTGCATGATCATAATCGAATAACCCGATTTCTTGAAGACAAGAGAGAAGCATATTTCCAATCACTGATTATGTGGAACGAACTCTATATTTGGGGAAAACAAAATTTGACACCGAGAGAACAATTTTATTTATCGCGTAGATATGTCGAACGTTTACGCAAAATAGACCTTGTGCATGGAAGAAGTCTTCGAGAGTTTTTACGTTCCAGAAAAAAAATGCTCCAAATTGCGAAAGAAATGCCCGCTTTGTTTAAGGATATATATTTTTGGCGTCATTTTATTCCTTCAAAACAAATTTTCAGGAAATTTGCATGACTACGTTCCTTGTTTGGTTAAAGTAGTTTATTCTAACGTTTTTAAAGGATTTGGAAAATTTTAAACAATTTCTGTCTTTGCTCCCCAAAGGTTTGCCAGGCAGACTTTTCGGGTTTACTTTGAGGAATCCGAATGAACGTACTTTACGTATCTTATCAAAACGAGTTCCTGGGTGGGGCTGAGAGAAGCCTTTATGAAATTTTGAAAAATCTGGATCGGGAAAAGGTTACCCCTTTTTTTGCTTCCCCTTGTGACGGGGAACTGGCGGCGGCGATCAAGGCTTTGGATATTCCGTTTATTCGTCTTTCCCCGGTATCACTTCGCCAACCTCTTTCTTTGTTTCCAGTTACTTTGCAGTTAATTCGATTCATTCGAAACCATCGAATAGATCTGATTCATAACAACCAGTGTATGGATGCTTATTCCACCTGGCTGGCAGGAAAATTGACCCGTACCCCGGTTCTGATCCATCACAGGGACTCGCGATACTACCGCTTTGACCGCTGGTTGATGAATCATGTGGATTGCAACATTTGTATATCTACCTGGCAGAACAATCAATTTCTAAATGGCAGAGGGATTGTCGTTCATAATGGGATTGAGATCGAACGATTTCCTAAAGAACCTCCTCCAGTTCAGTCCGGACAAGTGGTGGAAGTGGGGATAGTTGGAAGAATAGCCCCTATTAAGGGCCAGGAGACCTTTATTCGTGCCGCTCAGATTGTCCTGGAAAAAACTCGAGCGGTTCACTTTAAGATCATTGGAGATATTGACACTCCCCATTATTCTGATTACAAAGCCAGATTGCGTGCCATGGTCAAAGAAAACGCATTGGAAGAGCACGTTGAGTTCTCTGGTTATATCCCAAATGTAGTAGATGCGGTTTCTCCTCTGGATATATCTGTTTGTGCAAGTCAGAGAGAACCATTTGGTAGAGTGGCTATCGAATCAATGGCATGTTTCAAGCCGGTAGTGGCTACAGCAGTGGGAGGCTTTTTTGATACAGTGGTAGAAGAAACCGGTATCCTTGTCCCTGTGGATGATCCAGTAGCGCTTGCTGAAGCCATTTTACGGTTGAGCGCTGATCCAAACTTGCGGCTTCGAATGGGGCTGGCAGGGCGCAGGCGGGTGGAGCAGCATTTTACCATTCAACACACCCTTTCAAAATTGTATTCAATTTATGAGAACCTGTTAAATCAAAGAGACTGAATCCAATGAAAATTCTCTTCATCTCCTACTCTTACTGGCCCCCCGATTTTGGTGGGGAATTGCTGATTGCCATTGAGCGGTTGGAACACCTGACCCAACGGGGCTTTCAGGTTCAGGTGTTAACAGGCGGAAAACCCGGCTTTCCCCGCAGGGAGAACCGCAATGGTATTTCGATTCTCCGATCGCCGGTGGTACATACCTCCCGGCTGGGGCGAGCGCTGCGCCGTTTGCTGTTCACGCTGTGGGCATGGATGGCGGTTCTTTTCTGGAAGTATGATGTAGTACATTTTGGCTCTCTCTCCGGTTTGGGGGAGGGTCCTGACACATTTTTCGGTTGGTTGTGGGCCGGCGTGATTCGTCTGCGGGGGAAACGCAGCGTATGGGTGCACTCCCTCGCCGATTCCGAAAGCCAGGCAGTAGCCTTCCATGGCTTATCGGGACGAATGCGTCAGGCTTTTTGGAAGCAGGTGTCCCATCTGGCGGCAGTCAGCCCGTCGCTTTATGAAAGTCTCAGGAAGGATTTCGCTCAGGCGGTTTGTCTTCCCAATGGAATCCGGGATGATATTTTTATGCCCCTGCCAGAAGCACAACGGCAAGCCTTTCGTCGCGCTCAGGGTGTCAGGGATGGCGAGGTTGTCTTCACGTTTTTAGGAACCATTGGTCGGCGAAAAGGATTTGACTTGCTGGCTGAGGGCTTTGCCCGCCTTTGCAGCACGCATTCTGAATGGCGTTTATGGGTGGTGGGACCGCGGACACGCGCCGAGAGTCAGAACCTAAATGAGCGAGAAGTTGCCGAGGTATGTGCGCCGCTGGCAAATTGTGAAGATCAGGTGACTTACTGGGGGCGCATCAATGACCGCCGACATCTGGCACACATTCTGGCATCTTCGGATGTGTTTCTCTTTCCAACTAGAAGGGAGGGCATGCCACTTTCTCCAATTGAAGCCATGGCTTGCGGGGTTCCTATTGTGATCAGTCGAATTCCTGGCGTAACCGATTTGGCAAATATCGAAGAAGTGGCCGGGTTGTATATTCCACCTGGAGATCGGGATGCCTTAGAACAAGCCATGCTTCGGCTTGGGGAAGATGCAATACTGCGCCGCCGAATGGGAGAACAGGCGGCGCGCCGTGCCCGGGAAGCCTTTGGTTGGACGGCACATATCGATCGCTGGGAGCGGCTGTACCGCTCAGGAAAACTGGAATAATGCCTGCAACCCGTTTCCTGCAAACTGCAGAACCCGGACTGCTCATCCCAAGACAATTGCGAGGGAAAGTTCCTTCTCTCTCTCGTCTCACGTTGGGGGGATTCACCCTCATCTGCTTCTACGTAGCCTGCCCTTTGTGGGATGTTCCTCTGCTGGGGCTTTCGCTTTCAGCGCCGCTCTTCTTTCTGGTGGCGCTGGAGGTGTTCCTGCGCCCGCCTGAGGCGTGGTTTCGCCGCTTTCGGGTGTGGATTGGGCTGGCGGCGGCAATCTGGGGGGGCATTTTCCTTTCCGCCATGCTCAACGGCATCCTCAGCGGCGGCATCGATTTCGATCGGGATGGCGCGGTGGGCATCGTCCGTTATGCCTACTGGCTGGTGGTGTTCGTCATCACCGCGTACGTCGCTTCGCGCCCTGCCATGGGAGGGCGCCTTGCGCTGACAATCTCACTGGGGTTGACCGCTACGGTTCTCCTGCGCTGGCTGGAAGTGTTGACTCTGGGCAACATCGGCGCGTGGACGGGCACGAGGTTCTTTTCCCAAAACACCTATGGATGGCTGTTTTCCACCTTCTCCCCGTTCTTGCTGGCGAGTTTCTTCCAGGCGCGCGGCGTGCGCCGCTGGGGGTGGGGTGGGGCGCTGCTGGCGCTGTGGAGTGTGGCGGCAATCAACGGCTCTCGCGGTTCGTGGATTGGCATGTTAGTGGGACTGCTGGTTTTTCTCCTTCTGCTGGTGGTTGCCTACCCGCGCTATCTGGGCAGGGTGATCAGCGTATTGATGCTTGTGGCAGTCTTCCTGGTGCTGTTGCTGGCGGCGCCCGAACAGGTGGTGGGGGCGGTCAGCCAGCGCTTTGCCACCCTGCAGAAGCTGGATGAGGACAAATCCTATGCCATTCGACTGCTGATGAACCAGAAGGGCTTGCGCCTTTTCGCCCAATCCCCGCTGATTGGGGTGGGGGTGAGCCGTTGGACCAAAGAATCGGTGCCGCTGGAGATCCCCCGGGTGCTCTCCTACGCCCCGCAGTCCCATTTTGACGTGAAAAGTTCCCATAACTCGTACCTCTCGTTTCTGGCAGAAAACGGGCTGATGGGAAGCCTGCCCTTTGCCTTTTTGCTGGGAGCGCTGGCATTGCGGGGCGCCGGGTCGTCGGTGCAACTGGCGCGGCGGGGGGCGCTGTGGGGGCTGGGCATGTTTGCCGGTTTTGTGGGTATGAGCCTGCATCTCTGGGCGTTTTCGGGGCTGACCAACACCGGCACCTGGCTGATGTACGGGCTGGTGGCGGCGATGATCGAAACCGCGCGCAGATTGGAAAGGGGGAGATGATGCGCCTTGGTTTTCATTATCATGTTCCGGCATTTTTAGAAGACGGAAAAATTTATACCCATGGAGGACAGGGAATTTTTCTGGATAGTCTTTCCCCGTACTGTGAACGGATATTGTGTTTTCTGCATACCCCCAAAAAACAAGAAATACCAACCTGCAATTACCCAATACGTTCCGATAATGTTTTTTTAATTTCGATGGGTCCCCATCTTTCTGTGCCATCAAGGATGATCCTTTCCCATTGGATGACTTTGCCGGTACACAGGAAAGTTAAGGAACTGGATGTTCTTCTCCTTCGGGGACCATCTCCATTACTGCCCGCAGTGGCTTCTCGGGCAAAACATGTACCTACTGTTCTATTGCTGGTCGCCAGTTACCTGAGGGGGATAGATAGCATCAATCAACCTGCCTGGCGCAAAATATTGATTCGCTTGTGGTCTCAATGGAATGAATCTCAACAACTAAGAATAGCGCAGAGATGCCTGACGTTTACGAACTCTCACCAGTTATATGAAGATTTTAAGGGCAAGGTCCCATTTCTGGTTGAGACCAGAACCACCACGATTAGCCAGGAAGATTTTTTTGAACGGGAAGATACCTGTAGTTCTCCTCCCTATCGTATTTTGTATACGGGTAGAATTGCCGAAGAGAAAGGGCTTTTGGATATCTTAACGGCTTTTTCGATTGTTTTACAGCAGGGATGGAACTGCTATCTGGACCTGGTGGGGATGCCGGAAAGTTCCGCCTTTTTTGAATTGTTTTGGAAAAAAGTCAAAAATTTGGGATTAGAGGGCCGCGTCAGATATATAGGATTCAAGCCCGTTGGAGCGGAATTGTGGGAATACTACCGTCAGGCAGATCTTTTTATGATTGCTTCTCGTTCTTCTGAGGGTTTCCCGCGCACATTGTGGGAAGCAATGGCAAACTGTGTGCCCGCCATTGCCACCCGGGTGGGTTCTATTCCTTTCTTTTTGCAACACGAAACGCACGCTCTTCTTGCACAGCCCAATCATCCACAGGAACTGGCGTCATTGATCCAGCGGGTCTTTCAAGACAAAGAACTTCGAAAGCGCTTGATCAGGAATGGTTATTTACTGGCGCGTCAGAACACGCTGGAGCAACGAGCGAAAGAGATGATGGATCAAATTAGATGTTGGATGGAAGAAAAGAAAAGATGCCCTTAAGACTTGCGGTTTTCACGAATCAATTTCCCGGAAGAGTCAGCACGTTTTTTGCCCGAGATATCGTTTCTTTGCTGAAAGAGGGTTTTTCTGTGGATATTTTCCCGGTTTACCCGATTCAAGAGACTTACTGGAAATTTGTGCCTGTTGAATTACGGAAAGTTATTTGGAATAATTCCCGAACGATATTTGTTTCGCCAGTTCATGCTTATTGGAGATCAAGACTTGGGGAAAATTTCCGCCAGGTGCTACGAGATTCTCTTCGCTTTGGTGTAAGACAATTTCTTAAATCCCTTTATGTGATCCGGCAGGCTGTTTCATGGAGTAGATTATTCGAGGGTCAGTATGATTATATGCTCTCTTATTGGGGAAATTATGCAGGTACTTATGCATTTCTGGCAAACTTAGGATTAAAAAATCCTCCACCTTATGCTTTTTTCTTACACGCGGGTACAGATTTGTATCGAGATCAGATTATTCTTGATACAAAACTTCAATATGCCATAACGATTTTTACAGTCTGTGAATTTAATAAAAAATTCCTTCAGCAGTTATACCCGGATATTTATCCATTGATCCAAAACAAACTTTTCCTGCATCATTTGGGGGTGGATCTCACAGACTTGCAGGTTAACCTTGATCAGCGAGAACCATTTACGGTTCTGGCTGTTGGATCCCTTATACCACAGAAGGGATTCAATGTATTACTGGAGGCTGTAAGTCTACTGGTGGAGGATTTTCCAGAACTCAGGCTAATCATTATTGGAAATGGTCCCGAAAGAAAAAATCTCTGGAAGAGGAGTAACCAATTAGGAATTTCGGAGAAAGTTATCTGGAAGGGGCACTTGCCTTTTGAAGAAGTAAAAAAGTTCTTCTCCCAAAGCACTCTTCTGGTACATCCTTCCGTTGGTTTAGGAGATGCAGTGCCCACGGTGATCAAAGAAGCCATGGCAACCGGGTTGCCTGTAATTGCTTCTGAAATTGTGGGAATTCCCGAGTTGCTGGATTATGGGAAGTGCGGCGTTTTGGTGCCAAGCGGCGATGTTGAGGCTTTGGCGAAGGCAATCAAGGATTTGTTATTGGATCAGGGAAGAAGGCGTCAACTTGCTGAAGCAGCAAGGCGGTATGTAGAACAAACTTTTAACATGCAAAAAAACGGCAAACGCCTTGCTGAAAAAATCAGAGCCGATATTCTGTTTGAAGCAAGCCAGAATGAAGGCTGAGTGCTTTTCTTATCCCACTCGCCGCAAAGTCGAGTCGTTCGACTGGTCGGTGGTTCTGCCGCAGTGGGAAAGTGTGTTTGAGGAGGTCGCTCGGAGTGTCTGATCTCCTCTCTCTGTATCACTCCCTTCCCTATCCCCTGCGGGTGCTTGCTGCCAGTGCAAGGGGGGCATACCTGCGCTGGTGGCGCTACGGGCGTGAAACCGAACGCCTGGTCGAAGAGGCGCTGGAGCGCGAAAGGTGGAGCGCTGACCGATGGAAGGCGTGGCAGGCAGAGCGTCTGGCGTGGATGCTCCATCATGCCGCTACTCAGGTGCCGTATTACCGCGATCAGTGGGCGCGCCGACGCCGGCAGGGAGATCGCTCCTCGTGGGAAGTGCTGGAAAACTGGCTTGTCCTTCGCAAGGAAGATGTACGCGCCCATCCCCGTGCCTTCCTTGCCGGTACGGTTCGAAACGGACTGTTATGGGTAGAGCATACCAGCGGAACGACCGGCAAACCGCTGACATTGTGGTTCAGTAAAGAGGCTGTGCGGCACTGGTATGCCCTGTTTGAAGCCCGCTGGCGGGGCTGGTACGGGCTTTCTCGCAAGGATCGTTGGGGTATTCTGGGTGGTCAGTTGGTGACGCCTGTGACTCAAACCCAACCGCCCTTTTGGGTGTGGAATGCCGCCATGCGCCAGTTGTACCTTTCCTCGTATCATCTGAATGAAGGGAATATTCCTGCTTACCTTCAAGCCATACGGGATCATCAGGTGGTGTACCTGTGGGGGTACGCTTCATCGCTGTACACCCTGGCACAGTTTACCCTTCAACGAGGGCTGGAAGTCCCACACCTGAAATGCGCCATCAGCAATGCCGAACCGCTGTATCGGCATCAGCGGGAAGTCATTGCACGGGCTTTTGGCTGCCCGGTGTACGATACATACGGCTTGACCGAAAGCGTATGTGGCGCCAGTGAGTGCCTGCACGGTCATCTGCATCTCTGGCTGGATGCTGGGGTCACCGAGATTCTACAGGATGGAGAAGATGAGCGCGTTAAGGATGATCAGACGGGGCGCATCGTTTGCACCGGCTTACTCAACGATGCCATGCCGCTGGTACGCTACGAAGTAGGAGATCGAGGGCGCATCTCTCATCAGGAATGTGCTTGCGGTCGTGCCATGCCGGTTCTCGAAGCCGTCGAGGGACGCATGGATGATGTCATCCTTACCCCGGACGGCAGACGGATCGGACGGCTCGACCCGGTTTTCAAAGCTGACATGCCCATCCGTGAGGCGCAAATCGTGCAGGAATCTCTCCAGCGCCTGCATGTGCTTGTCGTCCCGGCGGAGGGCTACACGGCTCAGACGGAGAAGGAACTGCGTCATCGTCTGCTCGAGCGAGTGGGGGAAATGGAAGTTGACATTGAGGTGGTGCACTCTATTCCGCGGGGTGCGAATGGGAAGTTTCGGGCGGTGATCTCAAAGGTGAATCATGTCAAATGACGAGGTAGAGCGAATCAAGCGGGTCTATGCGGGGTACCGGCGGGAAGAGCGGGGGGAACGCTGGCGGCTGGATAACCCCGGCAATGCGATGATTTATCGAGAGCGTCAGCAAACCATGCGTTCATTGTTAGACGAAGAGGGTTTTCTGCCTTTGGGGCAGCGGAAGGTGCTGGAAATTGGCTGTGGGGGCGGTGGGGTGCTGGCAACGCTGCTGGAGTTAGGGGCAGTGCCTGAAAACCTTTATGGGGTGGACTTGCTCGAGGATCGAATTGACGAAGCGCGCGCACACTACCCGCAGATGCATTTTGAATGCGCCAATGCCGAACATCTGCCTTATCCCGATGAACACTTTGATCTGGTGCTGTTTTTTACCGTTTTCAGTTCCATTCTCGATGAACGGATGCGCTTCAACATTGCGCACGAGGCTGTCCGGGTTCTCAAGCCGCACGGGGGTATTCTCTGGTACGATTTCCGCTATAACAACCCTTCCAATCCCCACGTGCGAGGGATGGGCAGACAAGAAATGATCCGCCTGTTCCCTGGCTTCTCGGTTAAACTGCGCCCGATCACTCTTTTACCTCCCCTTGCGCGCCGTATGGGCAGATTGACTTACTCTTTATACCCTTTACTATCTGTTCTTTTTTTCTTACGAACTCATTACATGGCATTGATAAGAAAACGATAGACCCCATGAAATTTCTAATCCATTCCCAGTACTACTTACCAGAAATTGGAGCACCACAGGCTCGCTTATCAGCGCTGGCTGCGGGATTAGTGAGAAGGGGACATCAGGTTGTTGTGTTGACTGCCATGCCGAATTATCCATCGGGAAAAATCTTCCCTGGATATAAGCGTATGTACTTGGTTGAACATCTTGACAACATAAAGATAGTTCGAACGGCTATTTTCCCTTCACAAAAAGCCAGCATGATTCCGAGGTTGCTCAATTATTTCTCATTTGTCTTTTCTTCTTTACTTTTGGGTTATAGTTCTATTGGAAACCCCGATGTGATCTTTACCGAGAGCCCTCCTCTCTTTTTAGGAATAAGCGGATATTTGCTCAGCCGTTTGAAAAAATGTAAGTGGATTTTCAATGTATCTGATTTATGGCCCGAGAGTGCCGTTAGAGTTGGAGTATTAAGACGAGAAAGTTTTTTTTATCGGGTTGCGTTGGGGTTAGAAAAATTTTGTTACCAACATGCCTGGTTAGTCAGTGGACAGTCTCGTTCAATTTTAGCCGATATCCGGTCTCGTTTTCCGCATGTGCCGTATTATCACTTTCTAAATGGTGTCAATCCTGATGAATTTCAACCCCATTGGAAAACTTCCGGTTATCTAACGGAAAGAAAGGGGGAATTTGTAATTGCATATGCCGGATTGCATGGGCTTGCTCAGGGATTGGATCAAGTGATTGAAGTCGCCCAAAGAATATCTCAGAAAAACATTCGTTTTGTACTTGTGGGAGATGGTCCTGAAAAGCGAGTACTGATAGAACGGGCTAAACAGTTCTCTCTTCAAAATATAGAGTTCCGGGACCCGCTTCCTAAAAGCCAAATCCCATCCTTTTTGGCTTCGGCTGATGCTATTCTTGTTCCTTTGAAAACGGATTTACCGGGCGCTGTTCCGTCGAAGTTATATGAAGCCATGGCAGTCGGACGTCCTGTTGTTTTGATTGCTCAAGGAGAGGCCGCAGAAATTGTCAGAAAGCATCATGCAGGAGTTGTCGTCGCTCCAGGAGATATTGACGGTTTGCTCAAAAGTATTGAAGTTCTTTATAAGTCTCCAGATTTATGTGCAGAATACGGAACAAATGGTCGTTTGGCTGTGGAAAATGAATTTAATCGAAAAAAAATTGTGGAGGAGTTTGTAGAGTTTATTGAAGGAAAGTTGTCAATGTCGGTCTGATCCGTTTTGCCCACCGCTGGAAAGATCGGCGGGGGAAAGTTCCTCGCTGGGCTGAGGGCGGCTGAAGAAGCCGTCCTCTTTCTTTATGTGCTAAAATTGTACAAACCTGCTTCTGCCCCGAAGGTGCGGCGGGGGCATACCAGCCAGGGCAGAGGGCTGATCATCCTTCAGGTACAGGGAGGTGTGATGCAAACGCTTTGGTCTCCTTGGCGAATGAGGTACATGATGGAAAACAACAAAAACGAAACCTGCATTTTCTGTGATGCTTTACGTCAAACCGATGGGGTGGAAAATCTGATCGTCTGGCGGGGAGAAAGAGCCTTTGTGATTCTGAACCGCTTTCCTTACACCACCGGGCATGTCATGGTTGTGCCGGTTGCCCATGTGGACACGCTGGAAAAACTGGACAGCCCCACCCGCAGTGAGATGATGGAACTGATGACCGAAATGATGATCCTGCTCCGCGAGGAGTACCGCCCCGAAGCCTTCAACCTGGGGGCAAACATCGGCGCCGCGGCGGGGGCGGGCATCGCCGAGCACGTCCATCTGCACATCGTTCCCCGCTGGCAGGGCGATACCAACTTCATGTCCACCATTGGGGAGACGCGCGTCATCCCGGAGGATTTGACGGAAACCTATCGCCGCATTCGGGCGCGGCTGGATGAGCGCCTGCATAAAGATTAATGGTCCGATGGTTGTGACTCTCCCCCCAAAACATGGGGGGATTTTTTTTAAATCCCTTGACTTTTTGAAGGGATTAGATTATTATCTAACACGTTAGACGATTATCTAACAACCTGTGACCGCAATGCCAGCACTTCAATGGGACGAGTCCACCGCGTACGATTTGTTTGTTAGCCTGTATGTGTTGCACCGTCCCACCCAGTTCGGGCTCAGACCCGCCCGGGCGGCAGGAGTACGTTCCAGGCTCCCTGCGGCACAGCGTGAGTTCCTTGAAAAAGTCCAGGCGTTCCTACCCGTACCCCTGCACTGGTTATACCTTCAGTCGGCTGGAGCCCGCACCGCCGCAGACGCTCTCTCCGCACTGGCGCTTCTCCCCCCCGCCGAGCGCCTGCCCGCATTGATGCACTCACCGGAGCACTCACCGCAGATCATTGAGACCCTGGGCAATATCACCCGGCGCCAGTCGTGGGTTCCAGCCGAACTGGAGGTGATCCGCAGTCACTACCAGCGCAGGGGTATTTCTTTTAACACCCAAACCCTTGAACATCTTGCCGAAGCCTGGGCGCATCCCACCGAATTCGGCGAAGCCTACCTGCAAGCCCTGCAGACCTATTACGAGGTCTTCTTTGCCGAGGAAGAGGAGCGCATCCGCCCCACCCTGCACCGTGCACTGGAGCGGGCGCAGGAACTGGCAGACCGTCTTTCTCCCGAGGCGCTGGTCGATGAACTCTCCCGGGGTGTGCATTTTGCCGAATTTGCTTCTCTGGACGAAGTCATTCTCATCCCGTCGTTCTGGTCCACCCCACTGGTGTTCTATGGACGGGTGCGTCCCGGCAGTTTGTTGATCCTGTTTGGCGCCCGCACCACCGAACCCTGTTTCTCTTCCCAGCAAATGGCACCCGAGGTTCTGGTGGATTCTCTCAAAGCGCTTGCCGATCCTTCCCGACTTGCCATTCTGCGTCTCATGGCACAATCCCCCCGCACACCCAGCGAACTGGCGCGATTACTGCGCCTGCGTGCGCCTACCGTCGTGCATCACCTCAACATCCTCCGTCTTGCGGGGCTGGTCGAAATCACCCTGCTGCCCGGTGCCGAACGCCGCTACGCCTTGCGGGAAGGAGCGCTCCAAACCGCTCTGGATATTCTGGAAGACTATCTGCATTCCTTCGATTCCCATGAGGAGTAACCGAATATGCAAACCCGTTTCACTCTGCGCCGCACCGGTGCAGTGTTAAGCCTGTATGCTCAGCGTTTAGCCGCTTTTCAGCCCAATGCTCGCCTGTATCTGGCATCGGTGGTCCTTTCAGGTGCGGCGATGGGCGTTTACCGTTTGCTGTTCAACTTCTACGTGCTCAGCCGGGGGATGGATCAAGCCATTCTGGGCATGCTGGTCACGGCTTCCAGCCTTACCGCGCTGATTGCCGCCCTGCCCATGGGCTATCTGGCGGATCGCCTGGGGCGCAAAACCTCTTTAATTCTGGGATATCTGCTTACTGCGGCAACCGTGGCGCTGGTGGTGCTGGTTCCTTCGGTTTCTGTTTTGCTCCTTGCCAATGTCCTCATGGGGCTGGGGCAGAGTTTATCCGGGGTCACCTCCGGTCCTTTCCTCATGGAAAACAGCGGGGAAGAAGAACGCACCTATCTCTTTAGTTTCAGTTCCGGCTTGATGATGGCTTCCGCTTTTGTGGGCAACTGGATCGGGGGCTATCTCCCCGGCTGGATGGGGGCTTTGCGGGGAGTGTCTTCCACATCGGCAGAGGCTTACGGCGCTTCTCTGCTGGTGATTGCCTTTGCTTCGCTGGGCGCTACCCTGCCTCTGACCTTCCTTAAGCCCATTCAGAAGGATACGCCCCGTTCCGGCTTCGCCTCATTGGCATATATCCGTCAGAATGCCGGGCTTTTCTCCCGTCTGATTGTGCCCATGCTGGCGACTTCCATTGGGGCAGGCATGTTCATGCCCTTCATGAACGTCTTTTTCCGTCAGGTGCATCACCAGCCTGATCCGGTCATCGGCACGCTATTTGCCTGGGGGTCTCTGGCGATGGGCGCCGGGTTGATGATCGCCCCGCCGCTGGCAGAACGGTACGGCAAGATCGAACTGGTGGTCATCACGCAGGCGGTCAGCATTCCGTTTCTGGCTGTGTTGGGATTTGCGCCCTGGTTTGTGGTCAGCGCCGGCGCCTATTTTATCCGTCTGGCGCTGATGAACATGAGCGGTCCGGTGTATCAGACTTTCGTCATGGAGCACTGCGAGCCGCAAGCGCGCGCTACCGTTGCCAGTCTGGTGAGCATGGCAAACAGTTTTGGATGGGCATTCTCACCGATCATCAGCGGGTGGCTTCAGAAAAACTACGGCTTTCACCCCCCCTTCCTGGTCACCCTTGTCCTCTACACCCTGTCCACGTACCTGTACTGGGCGTTCTTCTGGAAAGGGCGGGAGCAAGCCCGTAAGCCTGCTCCCGCGTCTCTGCATGGGGATTAATCCCCGAACGCAATCACCGTAAAGGAAAGAGGCGGAACCTTCAGCGTGGCTTTCCCATCCTGAAGGGGCAGCATGCCGGCATCTTGAGGAACGACGGTGGTGGGATTCTCAAAGGTATTGGCGGCTTTAGGGTCATTTCCACTGAGGCAGATCAGGCGCGCTGCCGTTCCCGGAGTCCAGCCGGTGAAGTGCAGTTCTACCGCTTCCGCTTCGCTCAGACTGCGGTTGACGATGAACAGGGTGGTGCGCCCGCTTTCGGCATCGTAACTCCCGGCTGCGTCGATGAGAGGCACCTCCCCAAAATCGCGGGTCTCTACCTGCGGCGATTGCACCAGCAAATCCAGAGATTTCCCGCTGGCATAGCGGCGGAACAACTGGAAGGGGTAGTAAATGGTCTGGCGCACCAGTCCGTCTGAACGGGTGAGGATGGGGGCGATGATGTTCACCAGTTGCGCCATGCAGGCAATTTTGAGGACATGGCTGAAGCGCAGGAACACATTCATCCATAACGCCACCACCAGCGCATCTTCAAGGTTGTAAACCTCCTCAATGAGGTGAGGCGCTTCCGTCCAGTGCCCATCCATCTCCTGTGCCTTGTACCAGACGTTCCACTCGTCCCAGGAGAGATACACATCGTGTTTGGAGCGCTTTCTGGCTTTGACGTAGCGCAGGGTTCCCTCTAAAGTTTGCAGGTGATACTCGAAGAGGCGGGTCAATCCCAGATAATTCTGTGTGTCCTGATGGTGGTTGCCCACGTACTGGTGCAGAGAGAGGTAATCCACCTGCTCCCAGCATTCCTCCAGTGCGATGCGATCCCACTCCGGGAAGGTGGGCATGTTTGCGCTGGAGGAGCCGCACAGCACCAGTTGAATGGAAGGATCCTGCCATTTCATGATCTTGGCGGTTTCCAGCGCTTTCCGGGCGTATTCGTGCGCTTCCAGATGCCCGATTTGCCAGGGTCCGTCCATTTCGTTGCCCAGGCACCACACCTTCACCCCATACGGCTCGGGATGCCCGTAGCGGGCGCGCAGGTCGGCATAATACGTCCCCCGGGGCGCATTGCAGTACTCTACCAGCGCTCCGGCTTCGTCCAGTGTGCCGGTCCCCAGATTCACCCCCAGCATGGGCTGGGTGTTTAACTCCCGGCAGTACTCCAGAAACTCATCCACGCCAAACTGGTTGGTCTCGATGGATTTCCAAGCCAGTTCGCGGCGGCGGGGGCGCTGTTCTTTGGGACCAATGCCATCCATCCAGTGGTAGCCGCTCAGAAAATTCCCGCCCGGGTAGCGGATTATGGTGGGCGCCAGTTCCCGCAGGGCTTGCAGGATATCGCGACGAAAACCGCGCTCATCGGCAAGCGGAGAACCGGGCTCGTAGATCCCCTGATAGATAGCGCGCCCCATGTGCTCGAGGAAACCGCCAAACAATGTGGGTTCGATAGACCCCAAAGTACGAAGACGATCAGCAAAGATTTGGGTGGTCATAGGTACGTTGCTCCTGTAAAGAATGGTTCAACCTGTGCAAACAGCGTTGGGATGTCCAAAGACCGTATATGCCAGCGCTGTGATGGGATGGGTCGGGAAGACTTCCTGCCGCGCCGCGAGGACCGACTGTCCCAGCCTTTTTCCATCCAGCAAATGGCGGTACAGGGCTTGAGCAAAGGCTTTTGCGCCCAGATCCTGCACCGACCAGTAGGCTCCGATGAAAGCCGCCGCTCCGGCACGGATGAACTGCTGTGCCCAGCCGCCCGCCTCGGTCAGCGCCATGCCGCTCTGTCCAATCTGGCAGGCATTGAGGAAAATCAGCGGGCTGGTTTTTCCGACGTTTGCCAGTGCGCCGCTTAACAGCATGGGCGTAAAAGGAGGAGGTTCTTCCAGAATCATCTCAGCCCGCAGAGGATCGCCAGCCCGCATCACCCCGTGACCGCTGAAATGCCAGGCGGTGTATTCACCGGCAGTGAAAGCCTGAACGAGGGTTAAAAACTGCGCCGAAAGGCGTTCTACCCTGCGCCCGTTCCCCGCCAGGTTTTGCAGGAACTGCCATTCTTCCTCTGCAAAGGGCAGCCCGGAATTTTGCGGAATCACCACCCCGATTCGGCTCAGATTCAGGGTGCTCTTCAGCGATATACCCGGGATCCAGCGGGTCACCGCGTATGCCTGACTGAGGAAAGGGCCTTCCTGTACCTGTCCATGCTCCACCCCACGCAGGGCGCACAACTCCCACGGAATCCAGGGTTCGGTGGACTGAATCAGCACGCTCTGGATGCGCTCGCGGATGCTCCACAGCAGTTGCTGTACATCGGCAGGGAAAAGGCTGG
>FWWL01001100.1_pt1 | contig 57492 bp, 50 predicted proteins | sample 2228331 | NCBI WGS metagenome assembly FWWL01 (sample SAMEA103939775, study PRJEB20133) | metagenome
CTAACTCCCGCCGGCTGGGGGCCCGGACCTCCAGCGGCTCGCCCCGCAGGGCCCGCTGCAGAAAGATCGTGAGCACCCCGCTCTGGCCCGAGCTCCAGGTCTGACCCGGCCCGTAAACCGAGAAAAACCGGACGACCGTGGTCCGGACGCCGAAGAGCCGGGCGAACATCTGGCACCAGACCTCCCCGACCCACTTCGAGTAGCCGTACGGGTCCCGGGGCTCAATGGGCGCGGTTTCGGCCAGCCGCCGGCCCGGCCGGTAGACCCGCTGGGACGACGCAAAGATAAAGCGGGCGCCCACCTTCCGGGCGAAAAAGAGCAGGTTGAGGGTGCCCCCGGCGTTGACGGCCAGGTAGCGGGCCGGGTCCTGCCAGGACGCTCCGGCGTCGGCCAGCCCGGCCAGGTGGACGACGACGTCAACCGGCGGAAGCCGGCTCCCCAGGTCGGGGTCGGTCACATCCCCGAAGATAACCGGGACCGGAAGGTCCACATCCGGCCGGGGCCGGCGGGCGAGGCCGACCACGTCGTGGCCGGCGGCCCGAAGCTCCGGGACCAGGGCCCGGCCGATAAGGCCGGTGACCCCGGTGACAAGAACCTTCACCCCGAACGTTCCCCCAGCCAGTAGTCTAAAAGCTCCGCAATTCCGTCGGCGAGGGAGACCGGCAACCCCGCCAGAAGTCCCCCGGCCGCCGGGTCGAGCCGGGGCCGCCGGGCGCGGGTGGGCGGCGCCCGGTCAATAACCGTGACTTTAAGGCCCCGCCGGGCGGCGGCCCGTTTTACGGCCCGGGCAACCTGGGATACGCTGAAAAACCCGGTGGCCAGGGGCAGGGCCAGAAACGGGGCCCCGGCCGGAAGTTCGGCCGCCTTAAGGAGTCCGGCGGCCGCATCCCGCAGGTGGATGAACCCCTGGTAGCCGGTCGCCTGGGGGTGGACGGTGAGGGGCTCGCCCCGGACGGCGGCCAGGCAGAAGCGGTTCACCACCGTCATGAACCGGGGGTCGGTCCGCATCACCGGCCCGACCCCGTAGACAACCCCGAGCCGGACCGCCACCGCCCGGAGGCCACCCCCTTCGGCCCGGTGCCGGAGGAGCCCCTCGTTAAACGCCTGGGTCCAGTGGACCGGGTCCCCCGGCCACCGGTACGGGGTGTCGGGGCCAACCCGGGCGGGAAGCTGCGGCCCGTGGACCTTAAGCGAACCGGCATAGATAAACCGGCCGACTCCGGCCTCGGCCGCCAGGTCCAGGACCACCCGGAACCCGGTGATGTTCGTCCGCTCGGTGTAGGCCCAGGGGGCGGCATCGGGATGGGCACTGGCCTGGGCCGCCGTAAAAAACACGGCATCAACCGGGCCGGCCCGACGGAAAACCCCGGCCACCGCTTTGGGGTCGGCCACATCGCCCACAATCAGCTCAAAATCGCCGAGGGTTTTAAGGCCGGCCCAGACGGTCGGCGGGGTGTTGAACCCGTTGTCCAGGCCGACGACCCGGTGGCCGGCCAGCAGGAGCCGGCGGGCGAGTTCCGCCCCGATGTACCCGAGGCCGAAGACAACCTTCGTCCCCATCCCCGGTATGATATGACGGCCCGGCTTTGACAGCAAGTAGGAGGTGGCCTATCCTAGAGTCAGGAACCTACCCGGACGCCGGCTAAGGAGGGACGGTGGACAGGCTACCCAATCTGGTCAGTGCGATCTTGGGGCGGCGGGAGGGCGGGGAAGAAACCCCGCCCGAGCCGACAACTTGCCCCCAGTGCGGGGCCGAGCTTGAATCCCAGCCGGATTATAGGCGCTACCGGATTTGCGGCCGGTGCGGCCACCACTTCCGGATTTCCGCCCGCCAGCGGCTCGGTCTCCTCCTGGACCCCGGGAGCTTCCGGGAGACCGACCGCTGGCTGGCCTCGGCCGACCCCCTCCGGTTCACCGACAAGGTCTCTTACCACGAGCGCCTCTGGGAGGCCCAGCGCCGGACCGGCCTGACCGAGGCGGTCATCACCGGCACCGGCACCATCGACGGCCAGCCGGTGGTGATTGCGGTCATGGAATTCGAGTTTCTGGGCGGCAGCATGGGCTCGGTGGTCGGGGAGAAGGTTGCCCGCGCCTTCGAGCGGGCCCTGCGCCGCAAGCAGCCGGCCATCACCGTGGCGGCCAGCGGCGGCGCCCGGATGCAGGAGGGGATGCTCTCCCTGATGCAGATGGCCAAGACGGCCGCCGCCGCCCGCCGCCTCCATCAGGCCCGCATCCCCTACGTCTCGGTCCTGACCGACCCGACCACCGGCGGGGTGCTGGCCAGCTTCGCCAGCCTGGGAGACGTGCTGGTGGCCGAGCCGGGGGCGCTTATCGGCTTCAGCGGTCCCAGGGTTATCGAGCAGACCATCGGCCAGAAGCTCCCGCCCGAGGCCCAGCGGGCCGAGTTTTTGCTCGCCCACGGCCAGCTCGACCTGGTGGTGCCCAGGCCCCGGCTCCGGGCAACCCTGGCCGAACTGCTCCGGCTCCTTACGGCCCGCTCTGGATTTACGCCGGCGGCCCGGCGGCTGACCGAGGAGCCGGTAAAAGCCGAGGCCGAGAACGCCTGGGAGGTCGTCCAGCGGGCCCGGGATGTCCGGCGGCCCACGGCCCGGGCCTTCATCGGCTATCTCTTAAGCAGCTTCGTTGAGCTTCACGGGGACCGGCTCTACGCCGACGACCCGGCGGTCGTGGCCGGGGTCGGCGAGTTTGCCGGCCGGGCGGTGGCCGTCATCGGCCAGGAGCGGACCGGCCGGGACGGGCGGGCCATGCCCGAGGGCTACCGGAAGGCCCGCCGGATAATGGCCCTGGCCGGCAAGTTCGGCCTGCCCCTCATCACCCTGGTCGATACACCGGGGGCCTACCCGGGGCTCGAATCGGAGGAGCGGGGACTGGCCGGGGCGATTGCCGAGTGCCTGGCAACCTTGAGCGAGCTCCCGGTCCCGACGGTGGCGGTTGTCACCGGGGAGGGGGCGAGCGGCGGGGCGCTGGCCCTGGCCCTCGCCGACCGGATCATCATGCTCGAGAACGCCACCTTCGAGGTGATTGCGCCCGAGGGGGCGGCCGCCATCCTTTACCGGGACGCCTCCCGGGCGGCCGAGGTAGCCGCTGCCCTGCGGCTGACGGCCCGGGACCTGAAAGAACTGGGCCTCATCGACCGGGTGGTGCCGGAGCCGGGCGGCGGGGCCCACGTCGACCCGGCGGCCACCGCCCGCGAGCTGCGGTCGGCAATCCTGGCGGAGCTTACGGAGCTGGAGCGCATGCCGGCCGGACGGCTGCTTAAGGCCCGTTACGAGAAGTTCCGCCGGGTCGGCCAGTACGAAAGCTACCTGCGCTCGACCCTCGGCCGGATGCTTGGCGGGCGGCTGGTGAGGTGAAGGTCCGTTCGATTACGGTCGGGGCCGACCTGGGCGCGGGACCGGACCCGGCCCGCCTGGGGTCTGCCCCGGAGTTTCTCAAGACCGCCCGGGAACGGCTGGCCGAGGCCGGCTACGAGGTCCAGACCACCCGCCTGGCCCTCCCGCCGTACGCCCGCCCCCTGAACGAACTCGTCGAATTCGGCCGCCGGGCCGAGGCGGTCGCGGCCGACCTGGGCTTTGACTACGTCTCGGTCGGACCCGTGCGAACCGGTGAAGGGGCCGCCGAAGCCGTTGCCGACCTGGTAGCCGGGACCGAGCGGGTCTTTGCCGCCGTCGAAATCGCCCGGGGACACACGGTCGAGCCGGCCGCCGTCGACGTTGCCGCCCGGGCGGTTCGGGCCATCGCCGCCCGGACCGAGGCCGGGTTCGGGAACCTGCGGTTTGCCGCCCTGGCCAACTGCCCACCGGGCATCCCGTTCCTGCCGGCGGCCTACCACGACGGCGGTCCCCCGGCGGTCTCGGTCGCCCTGGAAGCCGCCGACCTGGCGGTCGAGGCGTTCGGGGACGACCGGCCCCTGGAGGAGAAACTTTCGGCCTGGGAATCGGCCGTCCGAAAGGCGGTCAACCGGATTACGCGACAGCTCGAGCCCCTGGCGTCCCGGTTGGGCTGGCGCTACCTGGGGGTCGACCTCACCCCGGCCCCGTTCCCGGAGACGGCGGCCAGCATCGGCGAGGCCTTAGAGCGGCTGGGGGGTGGGGAAGCCGGCGGGGCCGGCACCCTTTTTCTCTCGGCCGTTGTCACCGGTCGCCTCCGACGGCTACAGGTCCGCCGGGCCGGGTTCTCGGGCCTGATGCTCCCCATCCTGGAAGATAACGTGCTCGCCCGCCGGTTCGGCGAGGGGAAACTCCCCCTGGCGGCCGTCCTCGCCTTCTCGGCCGTCTGCGGCACCGGCCTGGACGTGGTCCCCCTGCCCGAAGACGTACCGGAAGCCGAGGTCCGGGGGATCCTGCTGGACGTGGCCGCCCTCTCGGCCGTCCTGCGCAAGCCCCTTACCGCCCGGCTGATGCCGGTGCCGGGCCTCAAGCCGGGCGGGGAGGTCCGGTTCGACTTCCCCTACTTTGCGGCCGCCCGGCTGCCCGATATCCCCAGGCCGGCGGCCCACCGGCCCGTCATCAAGTCCGACCGCCTGGAGGTCTAGAGGACGGCCCCGTTTCGGCGGCCGACCGCCACGGTCAGCCCCAGGGCAACCACCCACGCCCCCAGCGAAACCCCGCTCACCAGCAGCCCGAGCCGGAGGGTCCGCGGCTGGTAACTGAAGACGACCTCGTGGTCGCCGGCCGGGACCTCGACGCCCTGGAACAGGTAGTTGACCCGCCGCAGCTCGACCGGGCGGCCGTCCAGGCTTGCTGTCCAGCCCGGAAAGTACGCCTCGCCGAAGACGAGCAGGGCCGGCCTGACCGTCCGGACCCGGACGACAAGCTCTTCCGGCCGGGGCCGCTCGACCCGGACCGACTCGCCGGCGTAGACCCACGACGGCCCGGCCGGAAACCCCGGCTGACGGTCCACTACAACCCGGCCCTGGGCCATGGTCCGGACCGCCTGGTCGGGGAAGGCGGTCGCCTGCCAGTCGCGGGCCAGGTAGACCTTCGGCCGGTCGGTTAAAACCCGGTAAACCTTCAGGTCGCCGCTGTGGACAAGCCTTAAAGCCGGGTCCAGGGGCACCGGCTCAACGGCGTAGGTCCGCTCGTCGACCAGGCTCAGGGCCCGCAGGATGATGCGGTTTGAACCGGCCCCTTCGACCAGGAGCCGGCTTACCTGGACGGGCCGGGGCAGCTTAAAAAGCTTGAGGTAAGCTTCCCCGTCCGAAACCTCGACCGGCCGGGCCTCGGCCGCCCCCGGCCCGGTCTCGAGTCCGGCCCGCAGGGTGAAGCTAAACGCTTCGCCGGAAGCCAGCACCGTCACCGTGGCCAGCGGCTCCCCGGCGGCCGGGTGGGCCTCCGGGGCCGGCCGGCTGATTACGCCGACGGCTGTGGCCCAGGTGCGCGGCGGCAGGGTGTAGGTCCGCCGGTCGCCGAGGCGCAGGTCGGCCGCCGTCGCCAGGTCGTAATAAACGCCGTCGACCCAGAGGTCCCGGGTCTTATCCACCACCACGTAGCGGACCCCAAGGCCCGAGAGCACGGCCGAATCCGGGATGATGTCCAGGTCAAACCGGAGCTGGGAGTCGGCGTGGAGGTCCTCGACCACTTCCGGCCGGCCGGTCCGAACCGCTTCATACTCGAGCCAGGCCCGCTTGAACGCCCAGTAGGCGGCCGAGGGCAGGAGCCCGCCGTCGTAGCCATCGATGGTGGGCAGCCCGTAGACCATTGCCAGGTTGGGGACAACCGCCTCCCGGTACTTCAAGAAGACCAGGCCCTCGGCGACCTGGGCCTCGGTGTAGCCCCGGGACCAGGCCTGCATGACATCCGAGGCATCGCCGGGCCGGAACCGGGTGTCGGCCAGGGAGAGCACGGCCGGCTCTCGCTCCAGGCGAAGCAGGCTTAAGGCGGGGCGGGCCTCGTCGAGAAATGCCGCCGGGAAGCTCCGGGTTATCTCCAGGCCGTTTACGGCCAGCCCGAGCTCAACGGCCGCAACCCCCACCAGCCCCCACCCCAGAACCCGGGCGCCGGGCAGGCCGGCCGGCCAGAAGGTTGCCAGGAGGACAACGGCCACCAGGGCCGGAATCCAGACCGTCCGGGCCGGCTCCCCGGGCACGGTCAGCACCGGCTGCCAGCTCAGCAGGATAAGGCCGAGAACCCCGAGACCGGCCAGCCAGACGGCCGCAACCTTTACCCGGTTAATTCCCGGCCGGTTAAGAATGCCGGCCTCCAGGCCGATACCGGCCAGGATTGCCACCGCCACCGTGTAAAGAAGCAGCCAGCGGGCCGGTACCCGGAACATCCGCAGGCCCGGTATGATGTCGTAAAGGACGGGGCTCAGCGGATTGTAGGCCGACATCGCCAGGGCCAGGGAAAGGGCCCCCAGGAGGATGGCGAAGACCCGGTACGGCCGGCCGCTGCCGGCCAGGACCCCGGCCAGGGCCAGCCCGAGGGGGACGAACCCGACGTAGGCGATGAACTCGTTAAACGGGTTGTCCCCGTAATTCGGCAAAAGCGCCCGGAGCAGTTCCCAGGGCGGCAGGGAGAAGCTGACCGCCTCCCGGTAAGAAAGGCCCCCGCTCCGGATCGAGAGCCGGCTCAGCTCCCAGGCCGGCAGGACCTGGACGGCCGCCAGGCCGAACCCGAGGCCGGCGGCAACGCCGAAGCCCGCCAGGCCGAGCACCACCGGCCGGGACCGGGCCCGCCAGGCCTCGTAAAAGGCCAGGAGACCGGCGGCTACCAGCGTCAGATAAGTCTCCTGCGGATGCCCGGCCAGAATCTGGAGGGCCAGGAGGAGGGCGGTGAGGGGGAGCCAGACCGGCCGGCCCCGGACGAGCCGAACGGTCCCGAGCAGAATCCAGGGGAGCCAGGCCGAGGCGGCGGTCTGATTCGGGTGGCCGAGCTGCTGGGCCAAAAATCCGCTCAGGCCGTAAGTCAGTCCGGCCAGAAGGGCGGCCGGCAGGCCAAAGCCGAGGCCAAGCCGGCCGAACAGGTACATGCCCAGCCCGGCCAGCCAGAGGTGAAAAAAGATCAGGGCGACGAACGCCTGAAAGGGAGGGAGCGGCAGGGTCGCCAGGTTCGGCGGGTAGAGGACGGCGGCCTGGATGTTGGCAAAGAGCGGAGCGCCCCCGAAGATATCCGGGTTCCAGAGGGGCAGGCGGCCCCGGGCCAGGGCGTCGGCCACGGCGACCCGGTACGGGTAAAAATACGTGAGCAGGTCGTAGCCGGACGGCACCAGGTCCGGGTTGAGGAGCCGGCAGTGGGCCCCGGCAACCGCCAGGCCGAGGAGAACGGGCGCCAGCAGGTCGGCCCGCCTCAGACGGGCCTGAACCGGTACTTTAACAGGGTCAGCAGGGCGGGCAGGCCATCCCGCCAGGGGGACAGCTTCTTTTCGCCGCGCGGCGAGTAGCGGATCGGCACCTCGAAGATTTCGTACCCCCACCGCAGAACCTTGGCGGTAATCTCGGGCTCGATTTCAAACCGGTTCGACTCGATGGTCAGCCGGGAGTAAACTTCCCGGCTCAGGACCTTATAGCACGTCTCCATATCGCGGAGGCGGCTGCCGTAAAGGAGGTTCGTAAGCCAGGTTAGAAACCGGTTACCCCAGCGCATCATCGGCCGCTGGGTGGAGAGGTCCCGGTAGCCGTAAACCACCTGCGCCCGGCCGCTCAGGATCGGCTCCAGGAGGGCCGGGTAGTCCTCGGGATAGTATTCCAGGTCGGCGTCCTGGAAGATGATGGCGTCGCCGGTTGCGGCCTTGAGGGCGGTCCGGAGGGCCGCCCCCTTGCCCCGGTTGGTTTCGTGACGGATTACCTTCAGGCCCGGCAGGTCGAGGCCGGCCAGGACCCGGTCGGTGCCGTCGGTCGAGCAGTCGTCGACGACGATGATCTCCTTTTCGACCGGCACCCGGCTCACCCGTTCGAGGACCTCCCGGATGCTGGTGACCTCGTTGTAGACGGGGATGAGGACCGAGAGCCGGAAGGTCCCGGCGGGCCGGCCCGGGGCGCTCAAAGCTCCTTGCCGAGCTGGTGGGCCAGGATGATCGCCTGGGCGATCTCTTTCATCGGCCGGCGGGTATTCATTGAGAGCTTCTGAATCCGGCGGAACGCCTCGGCTTCGGTCAGGCCCTGGGTATCCATCAGGATGCCCTTGGCCTGGTCCACCAGCTTGCGGGTTTCGAGGGCGTCTTTGAGGTCGGCGACCTCTTTTTCGAGGGCCTGCAGCTCCCGGTACCGCTCGATGGCGACCTCAATGGCCGGGCCGAGGTCGCTCTCCCGGAATGGCTTGACCAGGTAGGCGATGACCCCGGCCCTCTTGGCCCCTTCGACCAGCTCCGGCTGGCTGTAGGCCGTGAGGAGCAGGACGGGGGCAACCCGCTCCTCGGCGATGATCCGGGCGGCGGTGATGCCGTCGAGCCCCGGCATCTTGATGTCCATGATGACCAGGTCGGGTTTGAGCTGTTTGGCCAGGGTGATGGCCGTGGCGCCGTCGGCCGCCTCGGCCACGACCTCATAGCCGAGGCCGGTCAGCATCTCCCGGAGGTCCATCCGGATAATCGGTTCGTCGTCGACGATAATAAGCCGTTTTTTGGTCATCCGCACGCTCACCCAGCAACCTGTGGCCGTTCTGTTTTGGATTCTAACAAGAACCGGCCGCCGAAACAACACCGGTCCCGCCGGGGTATATTTAACCGTGATTCAGGTCGAGCCGGAAGTTAAGGCCGCCCTCAACCGGGCCGGCCCGGTCGTATTCCTGGAGTCAAACCTGCTGGCCACCGGCCTGCCGGCCGAGGACGGGCGCCGGGCCCTGGCCGAAATGACCGGGGCGGTCCGGGCGGTCGGGGCGGTGCCGGCCGTTATCGGGGTCGTCGAGGGCCGGGTCTGGGTCGGCCTGGGGGATGCCGAAATCGAACGGCTCATCGGGTCCGGGTGCAAGCTCGGTCCGGCCGACCTGGGACCGGCCATTGCCGCCCGCCTCACCGGCGGCACTACGGCCGGGCTCACCCTCCTGCTGGCGTCCCGGCTCACGGCCTGGCCGGTGCTGGCGACCGGGGGGATCGGGGGCGTCGGGGCCGACGACCCGACGGATGTCTCCGCCGACCTTTGGGTCCTGAGCCGGGTTGCCGGGCTGGTGGTTTGCAGCGGGCCGAAGCTGCTGGCCGACGCCCGGGCAACCCTGGAGTGGCTCGAGACCCGGGGCGTCCCCGTCGTCGGGTACCGGACCGACCGGCTTCCCCGGTTTTTTGACCCCGACGGGCCGCCCCTCCGCCACCGGGTTGAGGATCCCGGCGAGGCGGTGGCGGCCTGGGTTGCCCACCGCCGGTTTGGGAGTTCAGCCCTGCTCCTGGCTGTCCCGCCCCCCGTCCCCACCCCGCCCGAACTTGAAACGTGGGCGGCAGCCGCGCTGGAAGCCGCCCGCCGGACCGCCCCGACCGGGGCCGAGGTCACGCCCCGGTTTCTCCGGAACCTTGCCCGGCTTTCCGGTGGCTGGAGCGTTGAAGCGAATCTTCGGCTGCTAGGGACGAATGCGGCGGTTGCCGCCGGGTGCGCCCGGGCCCTGAGCCAGGCGAAGACCCGGTAGGCCGGGTGCCGGGCCCGACCGGACGGTGTGCTATAATCCCATCCGGGATGGGCAGCCGCCTACCGTTCCGACTGGCACTCCTGCGGCTGGTCCTCATCATCCTGACCGCCCTCTGGACAGCCGGGGCCACCGTATTTGCGCTGCTTTTTCTCTGGCGGGGAAGCACGTACCTCCAGCTGCTGCTGGTGGCCGTCTCGCCGGTGCCGATCACCCCGCTTGTAAGCCGGTTGCCCGATGGCCCGGCCTGGGACGGGACCGACCGGGTAAATATCCTGCTGCTCGGGGTGGACAGCCGGCCCGACGAATCGGTGGACCTGGCCCGGACGGATACGATTATCCTGGCAACCATCGACCCCGTTAACAAGACGGCCGGGATGCTGAACATTCCCCGGGACCTGCTGGTCTCGATTCCGGTCGGGCCGGGAAATACCGTCATCCAGGACCGGATTAACACGGCCCACCGGTACGGCACGTATTATAAATACCCGGGCGGGGGCCCGGCCCTGGCCAAGAAAACGGTCGAGTCCAACTTCGGGGTCAGGGTTGATTACTACGTGCGGGTCGACTTCAAAGGCTTCACCGGCCTCGTCGACGCCCTCGGCGGGGTGGTCCTGGACAACCCCTACCCCCTCCGGGATGACGAGTACCCGACCGAAAATTACGGCATCCAGCGCATCTTCTTTTTCGGCGGCCTCCAGCCGATGAACGGCCGGGCCGCCCTCCAGTTCGCCCGGTCCCGCCACCAGGACACCGACTTCGGGCGGATTCACCGCCAGCAACTGGTGCTCCTGGCCATGCGCCAGCGGGCCCTGGAGCTCAACCTGCTGCCCCGCCTGCCCCAGCTGGTCATCGAGTACGGAAACCTGGTCAGTACCGACCTTAAGCCGCTCGAGGTTGTCGCCCTGGCCCGGGTTGCCGCCGGGATCGACGCGGGGTCGGTGAAGGTTCGGGCCCTCGAAGGCCCGGCCGTCCGGGATGTTACGGGCGAGGATGGGGCTTACCTGCTTTTGCCGGTAAAATCGGAGGTCCAGCGGGTCATCCGGGAGCTCTTTCAGGCGCCGGGCCCGCGGGAAGTTCCGGAAGAATCCCGGGTTGAAGTTCTTAACGGCACCCGAATTCCCGGGCTTGCCCGGCGCACGGCCGATTACCTCCGGGCCCAGGGCTTTCGGAACGTGACCTTCGGCAACGCCACCGTAGCGGCCGACCAGGAAAAGACCGTGATTTACGACCTGACCGGGAAGCCCGAAACGACCAAGCGGCTCCAGCAACTCCTGCGCCTGCCGGCCGGCAGCGTCCAGAGCCCGCCGGCCGCCGACGGGAGCGGCGCCGGCCAGAACGGCGAACCGGCGGTTGACGTCCGCATCGTTATCGGACGGGACCTCACGTTGCCATCCGAATAGGCCAGTAAGAGGGGTTAAGCGATGGGTCGGTTTCCGAAAGCGTCGATCATCATCCGCGCCAAGAACGAGGAGCGGGACATCGGACTCACCCTTTCGATGGTCTTCCGCCAGCGGATGCGGGACTTCGAGGTAATCGTGGTCGATTCCGGCTCGACCGACCGGACCCTGGAGATCGCCCGCCGGTTTCCGGTCAGGATAATCGAAATCCCGCCGGAGCAGTTCACTTACGGCCGGGCCCTGAACATCGGCATCGCCGCATCCCGGGGCGAATACCTCGTCTGCCTGAGCGCCCACGCCATTCCCGCCGACGAGGAGTGGCTTGGCAACCTCCTTTCGGCGTTTGACGACCCGGAAGTCGCCGGGGTCTACGGGATGCAGATCCCCCGGCCGAACTGCAACTTTCTCGAAGTGGTCGGCCTGGCCCTGGAGGGCACCAACAGCCCGTACCCCCGACTGCAGCGGCGGGGCCGGTCGAACTTCTCGAACGCCAACAGCGCCATCCGTCGGACCCTCTGGGTCCGGGTGCCCTTTGACGAGACCCTCTCCGGGGCCGAGGACTTCGCCTGGGCCAAGCAGGTCCAGGAGCTGGGCTATCTTATCAAATACGAGCCGACCGCCCGGGTTTACCACTCCCACGGCGGGCCGGTTTTAAAGATCATGCGCCGGGCGGTTCGGGACTTTACAACCCGGCTGGCGGTGACCGCCGGCATCCTGGCGGCAAAGCCGCCGGTCCTCTACTACCCGCCGCGGCCGGAAGCCGAATAGCAAGAGTTCGAAATAGACCCGGTTAGCCAGGCCACGGTGGGGCCCGGCCGGTGCACCCGGACGACCGGCGGGAATTAACGGTGTCGGGGGCTGTCGGCGGCGCTGTTCGTGGGCTGGGGAACCTCCGAAAGGACCCTGAAGGGCGAGTCGGGGATGACTGCCATCACCCAGAGGCACCAGTTGCAGAACTGGCGGCCGTCATTAAGCCGGAACAGCCGGCGCGCCCGGCCGCAGGCGTGACAAACCTCACCGAATCTTGCCATAGGCTCAGATCCCTTCAAGGTTATCCTCCCGGTAATAAAAACAGGCCCGGGTGGGTTTCCCGAGAAGCCCGCAGGTCATAATACCGGATTCTCGGCCCCCGATTCCGCCCCGACCCGGCCAGCCGCACCCTGGCCACCACCGGAACTCCTCCAAGCTCCCCGGCGGCCCGGACCAGGGCCTGCTGTTCGGCGTCCGACAGCCGGGGCGGGTCACCAACGGCCGAAACCGCAACCCGCACCAGCCAGATTGTACCATCCGGAAAAACCACTTTTAAACCCGCCGGTGTGGTCTCAATCTTAAGCCCGTAGCCGGTCAGGTCCCTTACCACCAGCAACCGGCCAACGCGGGCAACGATCGACCGCCAGGGCGACATCGAACCGCTCCGCTCAGCTCCGACCGGAATTGGTGCCAGGAAGTCAGGCCGCGATGATTACCGGGTCCAGCTCAGGCCGCCGACCGGGTCCACCTCAAAGTTCTGGGTCAGCGGCCGGACGCTACCGGCCCGGGGGTTACCCTCGGCGTCGAACTCCAGCCGGACCACCCACAGGTCAAAGACGCCCCCCCGGGCCGAGACGAATGCCAGATAGTGGCCGTCGGGCGACCAGACCGGGCTGCGGCTCACCCCGTCGGTGACGACCGGGTGCATATCCGACCCGTCGGGCCGCATCACCCAGATTTCATGCCGCTTCTGGGTGCGTTTAACAAAAGCAATCCACTTGCCGTCGGGGGACCAGGCCGGGTCGTAGGCCCCCTCCGGCTCCGAGGTTACCGGTTTTGCCTGTCCGGTGGCCGGGTCCAGGATGTAAATCTGGGATATCCGGCCCTGCTGGTAGACGGCCAGGGCGATGGCCGTGCCGTCGGGCGACCAGCTCGGACGGTCCACCCCGCCCCAGGCGTCCCCGAGCACGGTTAGCCGCCGGAGGCCGGTCCCGTCGGCATTGACCACCCACGGCTGTAAAAACGCCGAGCCCCGCTCCGAGAGGAAGAGAATGCGCCGACCGTCCGGCGACCAGACCGGCCGGAACGCCCAGGTTAGGGGCCGCCAGTTGCGGGTAAGCTCCTGGAACTTGCCGGTATCCAGGTCCAGCACAACGATGTCCGAAAAGCCCTCTTCGTACCGGCGGCTGAAAACAATTTTCCGGCCGTCCGGCGACCAGGCCGGCTGGAGGTCCAGGTAGCCGTCGGTGAGCCGCCAGATTTTGCCGTCTTCCCAGACCCAGAGGCCGGTGCCCTTGGTGAAGACGATCCGGCCCGGCGGCCAGGGTTCGGCCGGCAGGACCGGCGGCCCGGCGGGGGCAGCCCCCGGCTGGCGGTTGACCCCCAGGTGCTGGCTGAGGCGGGCCCAGTTCTCGGCCGTGCACCCGGCGGTGGCCACGGCCAGGGCCAGAAGCAGGGCTGCAATCGCCGGCCTCACGGGGCCGCCGCCTCCCGCCGGGCCGCCCCGACCAGCTCCCGGATGTCGGCAACGCCGTTCGCTTTCATGTAAGCCTCGATGCCTTCAAGGATTTCAATGGGGGCCCGGGGGTTTGCAAAGCAGGCCGTCCCAACCTGGACGGCGGTGGCCCCGGCCAGGAGAAACTCCAGGGCGTCGGCGGCGGTCAGGATTCCGCCGATGCCGATAACCGGGATTTTCACCGCCCCGGCGACTTCGTAGACCATCCGGAGGGCGATGGGCTTGACCGCCGGCCCCGAGAGTCCCCCGGTAACCGTTCCCAGGACCGGCCGCCGGGTGCGAACGTCGATGGCCAGCCCCAGAACGGTGTTTATCAGGCTTACGGCATCGGCCCCGGCCGCCTCCACCGCCCGGGCCACGGCCGCAATATCCCCGACGTTCGGCGTAAGCTTGACGATGACGGGAAGAGATGTGGCCTTCCGGACGGCGGCCGTCACGGCGGCGGCCGCGGCCGGGTCGGTTCCGAATTCGAGGCCGGTCTCGACGTTCGGGCAGGAGATATTGACCTCCAGCCCGGCGACCCCCGGCACGCCGTCCAGGCTGGCGGCCAGCTCGGCAAACTCGGCCACGGTTTCGCCGGCAATGTTGACGATGACCGGCACGTCCCAGGTTGCCCAGACAGGGGCCTTCTCCCGGATGACGGCGTCAACGCCGATATTCTGAAGACCTATCGAGTTGAGCATCCCGGCCGGCGTTTCGGCGATGCGGGGGGTCGGGTTGCCGGGCCGGGGGTGTAGGGTTGTGCCCTTGCAGACGATGGCCCCGAGCCGGCCGATGGGGACCAGGTCGGCGTACTCGGTGCCGTAGCCGAACGTGCCCGAGGCCACCATCACCGGGTTCTTAAGCCGGAGCCCCCGGGGATGCCGGGGCGCCAGGTCAACCCCAAGGTTCATCGGTTAAATCATAACCTTAAGGTCAGTTAGGGGAAAAACGGGGCCGTCGGCGCAGGCCCGGGCCGGCCCTGACACCGTCCAGACCGTGCACCCGAGGCAGACCCCCACCCCGCAGGCCATCGGGGCCTCGACCAGGACCTGGGTGCGGTCAATGACTCCGGTCGGCAGGGTGCGGGCTGCCAGCCGGTAAAGCTCGGCCGGCCCGGCCAGGAAGAGCTGCTCGGCCGCCGCCCAGTCGACCTCACCGAACGGCCGGAACTCAAGCTTAAGGCCGGCCGGGGCCGGGACCGCGTCCGAATCGGGCAAGCCGGCAAGCCCAACCAGCGTGAAATCGACCCCTGCGGCGGCAAGGCGGCGGGCCAGGGGAAACAGGGCGGCCAGGTGGCGGCCGATTCCGGCCAGGAGGGCCGGCCCCGCCGGCCCGACCCGGTAGCCGCGGCCCAGGGGCCCCCAGACCGTGAGCCGGTCGCCCGGCCGGCGCTCGGCGAGCCATCCCCGGCCCCGCCCCGCCGGGGTGTAAACCAGGCCAAGCCGGCCCCGTTCGGAGTCGGCCGCGGCCGGGGTGAAGGGGCGGGGCAGGAGGGGGTCCAGGCTTCCGGGCGGGCCGCACCGGACCATGATAAACTGGCCCGGCTCGAACTGCCCGGCGATTTCCGGGGCCTCCAGCTCCAGGTAAAAATACCGGCCGTCGAGGGGCCGATTAGCTACGACGGTTGCGGCGGTAAGAACCCGACCCATCAGCGGCTCCGGGCCCGCCGATACTCGGGCAGGGGCAGCACCGAGTAGCCGGCCGTTCCCGCCTTGAGGGCCTGGACCGCCGCCCGGAGGGTGTCCAGGGAGGTGTAGCAGGGAATCTGCCGCTCGACGGCGGTCCGGCGAATCTCAAACCCGTCCTTTAGGGGCGTCCGGTTGCCCGTCAGGGTGTTCACCACCCCGTTGACGAGACCCTCCCGGATGACATCCACCACGTTCGGGTGGCCCTCACCGAGCTTGTAAACCTGCTGTTTGACCGGCAGGCCGAGCCGGTCGCGGATAAACCGGGCCGTCCCCTCGGTGGCGTAGAGCTCAAAGCCCAGGTCGGCCAGGGCCCTAATCAGGGGGGCGGCCTCGGCCTTGTCCCGGTCGGCGATGGTGAGCAGGATCGCCCCCTTCCGGGGCAGGGCCAGGCCCGAGGCGATAAGGGCCTTGATAAGGGCGGCCTCGAAGGTGAAATCGATGCCCATCACCTCCCCGGTCGACTTCATCTCCGGGCCCAGGTACGTGTCGACCCCGGCCAGCTTTGACATGGAGAAGACCGGGGCCTTGACGGCCACGAGTCGGGACCGGGGCCAGAGGCCCCCGCAGTAGCCGAGGGAGGCCAGGGTCTCGCCCAGGCCGATCCGGGTGCCAAGCATAACCATCGGGACGCCGGTGACCTTGGAAATAAACGGGACGGTCCGGCTCGAGCGGGGGTTCACTTCAAGCACGTAGACCTCCGACTCTACCGGCCCGGCCGGCGGCCGGCCCCAGACCGGCCAGCGGTCGCCGTTCGGCCGCATGATGACGAACTGGATGTTGAGCAGGCCCTTAAGCCCCAGGGCCCGGCCGATCCGGGTGGTGTAGTCGACAATGGTCTCCACTTCCTGTGGCGTCAGGTGGATGGCCGGGTAGACCGCCATCGAGTCGCCGCTGTGGACGCCGGCCCGCTCAATATGTTCCATAATGCCCGGAATAAGCACCTGCTCGCCGTCGCAGACGGCGTCAACCTCCACCTCCCGGCCCTCCAGGTATTTGTCAATTAAGATCGGGTGGCGGCCGGCGGCCTCCAGGGCCATCTCAACGTAGCGGACCAGCTCGTCCCGGTCGTGGCAGATCTCCATCGCCCGGCCCCCGAGGACGTAGCTTGGCCGGACCAGGACCGGGTAGCCGATCGCGTCGGCCACCTTGACCGCCTGGGAGACGGTGTGGACGGCCGCCCCGGGCGGCTGGGGGATGCCGAGCCGACTCAGAAAGTCCTCAAACCGGCGCCGGTCCTCGGCCAGGTCGATCGCCTCGGCCGGCGCCCCGAGCAGGTCGACCCCAGCCCGGGCCAGGGGCCAGGCCAGGTTTATGGCCGTCTGGCCCCCGAACTGGACGATGGCCGGGGGCATCCCCTCATTCTCAAGGACGCTCAGAACCGACTCGGCGTCCAGGGGCTCAAAATAGAGCCGGTCCGACGTGTCGAAGTCGGTCGAGACCGTCTCCGGGTTCGAGTTGATAATAAGGGCCTTCATCCCCGCCGACCGCAGGGCCCAGACGCTGTGGACCGAGCAGTAATCGAACTCAATCCCCTGGCCGATCCGGATCGGCCCGCTCCCAATGACCAGGGCCTTTTTCCCGCCGAGGGAGTCGGCCTCGTTCTCGGTACCGGTGTAAGTGCTGTAAAAATACGGGGTTTCGGCCTCGAATTCGGCCGCGCAGGTATCCACCAGCTTATAAACCGGCCGGATCCCCCACCGGGCCCGGAGCTCCCGGACCTGGTCCGGGAGCCGGTCGGCGAGCCGGCCGATCTGCTCGTCCGAGAACCCTAGCCGCTTCGCCTCCCGCAACAGCTCCGGATTCAGCGGCTCTGAAAGGAGCCGGCGCTCCATCCGGACAATGTTAAGCATCCGCTCCAGGAACCACGGGTCGATGCCGGTGGCCTGGAAGAGCAGGTCAATGCTTACGCCCCGGCGCAGGGCGGCCATCACCGCCCAGAGGCGCAGGTCGTTGGGGTAGAGGGGCAGCACCCGTCTTAAATCCTCGGGGTCGGTAGGCAGGCCGTTTTTGAGGGCCTCGGCCCAGGTCGGGTCTTCCCACTGCAGGGTCCGCCGGCCGACCTCCAGGCTCCGGACCGCCTTCTGAAGGGCGGCCTCGAACGTCCGGTCGATCGCCATCACCTCGCCGGTCGCCTTCATCTGGGTGCCGAGTCTCCGGTCGCCAAACGGGAACTTGTCGAACGGCCAGCGGGGGATTTTGACGACGCAGTAATCGAGGGCCGGCTCGAAGGCGGCCACCGTCTTGCCCGTAACCGCGTTGCGGATCTGGTCAAGGGTGAGGCCGATCGCAATCTTGGCGGCGACCCGGGCGATGGGGTAGCCCGTGGCCTTGCTGGCCAGGGCCGAGCTGCGGCTCACCCGGGGGTTGACCTCGATGACGTAATAAGGCGGCAGACCGTTCGGGCCGACCGGATAGCCCCGGGGGGCCAGGGCAAACTGGATGTTGCAGCCGCCCTCAACGCCGAGCGCCCGAATGATCCTGAGGGCTGCCGACCGGAGCATCTGGTACTCCTTGTCGGTCAGCGTCTGGCTCGGCGCCACCACGATGCTATCGCCGGTGTGGACCCCCATCGGGTCGATGTTTTCCATGTTGCAGACGGTGATGCAATTGTCGGCCGAGTCCCGCATCACCTCGTATTCGACCTCTTTCCAGCCGATAACCGACCGTTCGACCAGGACCTGGTGGGCCGGGCTGATAATCAGGCCGGTCTCCACAATCCGGACCAGGTCCTCCCGGGTGTAGGCGATGCCGCCCCCGGTGCCCCCAAGGGTATAGGCCGGCCGGATAACCACCGGCAGGCCGAGCTTTTCGACGACCCGCTCGGCCTCGGCAACGCTGGTCACCACCTCGCTTTCAAGGACGGGCTCCCCGATCGACAGGAGAAGCTCCTTAAACAGGGCACGGTCCTCGGCCCGCTTGATCGCCTCCAGGGGCGTTCCGAGGAGCCGGACCTCGTACCGGTCGAGGACGCCAAGTTCGGCCAGCTCGACCGCCAGGTTCAGGCCGGTCTGGCCCCCGAGCGTCGGGAGGAGACCGTCCGGCCGCTCCCGCTCAATGATCCGGGTAAGCACATCGGCCGTTAAAGGCTCAATGTAGACGACGTCGGCGACTTCTTCGTCGGTCATGATGGTGGCCGGGTTCGAATTGACCAGCACACAGGTAACCCCCTCCTCCCGGAGGGCCTTGCACGCCTGGGTGCCCGAGTAGTCGAACTCGGCCGCCTGGCCGATGATGATCGGCCCCGAGCCGATAACCAGGACCTTGCGGGGTTTTTCAGCCATCTTTCCGGCCGCTTCCCTCCATCAGCCTGACGAACTCTTCGAACAGGTACATGTTGTCCCACGGGCCGGGGGAGGCCTCGGCGTGGTACTGGATACTGAAGACCTTAAGCTCCGGGTATTCGAGGCCCTCCACCGTCCCGTCGTTAAGGTTAATGTGGGTGACCCGGGCACGGCGGTCGAGGCCGTCGGCCGAGACGGCGTAGCCGTGGTTCTGGGCCGTGATGTAAACCCGGCCAGTTCGCAAATCCTTGACCGGGTGGTTGGCCCCCCGGTGGCCGAACTTGAGCTTGAACGTCGAGGCCCCGAAGACCCGCCCCAGAATCTGGTGGCCCAGGCAGATGCCCATAATCGGCCGCCGCCCCACCAGACCCTCGGCCGTTTTTACGGCGTAGTCGAGCAGGGCCGGGTCGCCCGGGCCGGGTGAGAGGACGATGCCGTCCGGGTTAAAGCCCAGGATTTCGTCGGCGGTGGCCGTCGCCGGCACCACCGTCACCTCGCAGCCGAGGCGGGTGAGGCTCCGCAGGATGTTAAACTTGACCCCAAAGTCAACCACGACCACCCGGAACCGGGGCCGCCAGTCGGGGCCGGGGGCCGGCCAGCGGTAGGGGGCCGGGGCGGTGACGAGCCGGACAAAATCGACCTGGTCGTACCGGGGGCCGGTCTTGAGGGCCTCCAGCAGCTCCCCCGGCCGGCGGCCGACCCCGATCGCCCCCATCATCACCCCGTGCTGGCGGAGCTTGCGGGTGAGGGCCCGGGTGTCAACCCCGGCCAGGCCCGGGATGTTGTGCTTTACCAGCAGCTCTTTAAGGGTCATCCGGGCCAGGGTGTGGCTGGGCGTGGGCGACGGCTCGTAAACGATAAAACCCTGGACCTGGACCCGCCGGGATTCAAAGTCAAAGTCGTTTATACCGTAATTGCCGATAAGGGGATAGGTGAGGACAACGACCTGGCCGGCGTAAGATGGGTCCGAGAGGACCTCCTGGTAGCCGGTCATGCTCGTATTGAAAACTACCTCGCCGAAGGTGGTCGTCTCGGCCCCAAATGAATAGCCCTCGAAGACCGTGCCGTCCTCCAGGACCAGCACGGCCGGGGGGCCCTTCTCAAGCCGGAAGCCTGCGTCCATCAAACGCAACCTCGCCGTTGAAAATTGTCAGCACAGGGCGGCCCCGGAGGGTGACGCCCTCCAGGGGGGTGTTTTTCCCCAGGGAGACGAACTCTTCCGGCCGGACCACCCAGGTGACATCGGGGTCCAGGACGACCAGGTCCACCGGCTCATCCGGCCTGAAGGTGTACGGCACCCGGAACCCGGCCTGCTCAAGAATCCGGCCCGGGCCGGCCGTAAGCCGGGCCACCAGGGTCGGCAGGTCCAGCAGGCCGGCGTGGACCAGGGTCATGAGCAGCCCGAACGCCGTTTCCAGGCCGCTGATGCCGAATGCCGCCTGCCCGTACTCGCAGGCCTTGTCGAGCCAGTGGTGGGGGGCGTGGTCGGTGGCAATCACGTCAATGGTCCCGTCCCGGACCCCCTCGATGAGGGCCAGGCAGTCCGACCAGGTCCGCAGGGGCGGGTTCACCTTGGTCCGGGTGTCATACGGGCCGAGGGTATCGGGGATGGGCACGGTCCCGACCGGCGGGTAGGCGTTCCCTTCGGCCCCGAGGAGCCAGCGGTCGGTGAGGGCCAGGTGATGGGGGCAGACCTCGGCCGTAACCCGGACGCCCCGGCGTTTCGCCGCCCGGACCAGCTCCACCGAGCCGCGGGTGCTCAGGTGGGCCAGGTGGACCCAGCCGCCGGTCAGCTCGGCCAGGGCGATGTTCCGGGCGACCGGAATCTCCTCGGCGGCGGCCGGCATCCCCCGCAGGCCCAGCCGCCCCGCCACCGGCCCTTCGTTGACCGACGCCCCCTCGGCCAAGCCGGGCTCCTCGCAGTGGTCGATGACCGGCCGGCCGGTGAGCAGGCCGTACTCGAGGGCCCGGCGCATCAGCCGGCCGTCGAAAACCGGCCGGCCGTCGTCGCTGAAGCCGAACGCCCCGGCCTCGGCCAGCTCCACCAGGTCCGCCAGCTCCTTGCCCGCCTGGCCCCGGCTCACGCAGGCGATGGGCAGGACCCGGATAATCCCGGTTTCCCGGGCCCGCTCGTAGAGATACGCGACCCGCTCGGGGGTATCGATGGGCGGGTCGGTGTTCGGCATCGCGCAGACGGTCGTGAACCCACCCCGGGCCGCCGCCCGGGTGCCGGTGGCGATGGTCTCCTTGTGCTCGTGGCCGGGCTCCCGCAGGTGAACGTGCAGGTCGATGAAGCCGGGAGTGACCACCAGCCCGGCGGCGTCGAGAACCTCAAAGCCGGCCGGGGGCGCCACACTTCCCGGCGCGGCCAGGGCTTTGAGTCGCCCGCCCTCGATGACCAGGTCGCGGGGCTGGTCAAGCCCGGCCGCCGGGTCGATTACCCGGCCGCCGCGGATAACGTAGTTGCCCATCAGGCCTCCACTACCCCTCCGGATAGCAGGTAAAGGAGGGCCATCCGGACGGCGACGCCGTTCGTGACCTGCCTTTCGATCAGGGAGCGGGGGCCGTGGGCCACGTCCGATGAGACCTCGATTCCTTCGTTCATGGGGCCGGGGTGCATGACGACGGCATCGGGGTGGGCCAGGCTCAGCCGGGCGGCGTTCACCTGGTAAAGCCGGATATATTCCCGCAGGCTGGGAAGCAGGCCCGCCTGCTGGCGCTCCCGCTGGAGGCGAAGGGGCATGACAACGTGGGCGCCTTCCAGGGCCCGGCCCAGGTCATACTCGACCGCTACCGGCGGCCACAGTTCGGCCGAGACCATCGTCCGGGGGAGGAGGGTCGGCGGCCCGCACAGGACGACCTCCGCCCCGAGCTTCGTCAGGCCCCAAACGTTCGAGCGGGCGACCCGGCTGTGGAGGATATCCCCAACGATGACGACTTTGAGGCCGGCCACCCGGCCGAAATGCTCTTTGATGGTGAAAAGGTCCAGGAGGGCCTGGGTCGGGTGGGCGTGCCAGCCGTCCCCGGCATTGATGACCGACGCCCGGATGTGCCGGGCAACCAGGTACGGCGCCCCCGACTGGGGGTGGCGGATGACGACAAAGTCGGCCCCGAGGGCCTGGAGGGTGAGGACCGTATCGATTAACGATTCGCCCTTGGCCACGCTGCTGCCGGCGGCCGACATGTTCACCACGTCGGCCCCGAGGGCCTTGGCCGCCAGCTCAAACGAGACCCGGGTCCGGGTGCTCTCTTCGTAGAAGCAGTTAACCAGCGTCCGGCCCCGGAGGGCGGCGACCCGGGGGATCGGCCGGGCCAGGATCTCCTTCATCCGGGCCGCCGTTTCCAGGACGTACTCAATCTCGGCGGCCGTGAAATCATCCAGGTCAAGGACGTGCCGGCGCCGGACAGAGGCACCCGGCAGCAGGGACCCGGCTTGGGCCGGCCCAGGGCTGAGGGTTTTAAGCTCCAAGGCAACCCCCTTTACTCTTCGGGTTTGATAAGCAGCACCTCATCGGTTCCGTCCACCTCCTCGAGCCGGACCTGAATCTCTTCCCGGCGGGAGGTGGGGACATTCTTGCCGACGTAGTCGGCCCGGATGGGCAGTTCCCGGTGGCCCCGGTCGACGAGAACCGCCAGCTGGACCCGGCGGGGCCGGCCGAAATCCATCAAGGCGTCCAGGGCCGCCCGGACCGTCCGGCCGGTGTAAAGCACGTCATCAACCAGGATAACAACTTTCCCGGTGATGTCGACGGGAATGTCGGTCTGCTGGAGGGTGGGTCGCAGGCCCCGGACGGCAAGGTCGTCGCGGTAGAGGGTGGCATCCAGCTCGCCGACGGGGACCGGGCGGCCCTCGATTTCGGCCAAGATGCGGGCGAGCCGCCGGGCCAGGGGAACGCCCCGGGTGCGCATGCCGACCAGGACCAGGTCGGCGGTGCCCTGGTTGCGCTCGACGACCTCGTGGGCGATACGCGTCAGGGCGCGCCGGATATCGGTGCGGTTGAGTAAAACGACTTCGGCCACCGGAACCAGACCATCCGGTCGTCCGGGGCCGGCAGGTGGCGGCACAGCCTCAACGGGGGGAGGTCGATTCCGTGCCCCGCCTTACCAGCCTCGCCGGACTGATTTAAAGGCGGGCCATCCAGCCCACTCGGAACCCAGTATACCACAGGCCGGCCCCTTACGCAAACCCGGGCCGGGTAGAGGCTCAACGGGTAGGTTTATTCCTGCCGAACCTGCTTTACCGCTGAGCCGCATTTTGCCCGAGGCGGGCCTGCTCCTCGAGCCAGCGGCCAAATTCGGCCTCGGCGTCCTCAACCCCCAGCTCATCCATAACGCCCCGGCGGGACCGCAGGCCCCGGTCCACCATCGCCGCAAAGTCGGCGACCCGCCGGGACTCGTCCCGGGGCGTCACCCCGCCCCAGATAATCCGCTGCCGGTGCAGAAACCGCCGGCCGGTAAACTGCTCAAGCAGGCGCAGGATCAACTCGTTCCGCCGCCGGTAGGCCGCCGTCCGGATGAGCCGCTTGCGGTGAATCCGCTGGTAGAGGGGCTGCATCTCCACCTCCAGGGCCACCCCCGAAAGGTTGCGCTGGTTGTCGCCGAACGCCGTCCGGGGAACCTCGGCCTGGTCGTGGAGCATCCGGTAGATAGCATTAATGTACTCCAGGTGGAGCTGGGCCGCCCCATTCGCCAGCAGGTCAAGAAGATACGCCTTGGCGTCCTCCGGCAGCGTCCAGACCGCCCCGGGCTGGACCGCAATGTCCTCGGCCTCGGTTACCCCGGACAGGACCGCAATCGGGTTGCCCGAAACCTCCATTATCCGCGAAAGCTGGGTGAAGGCCCGGTTAAGCTCCAGCTGGACCTCTTTGAGAACCAGCGCATCGGATTCGCCCCAGAACGATTTCGGCCGGCGGACGTTCGGGAAAACAACCACCGGAATGAACCCGTACGGGTTCGGGCGGGGCGGCCGGGAACGGCCGTCGACCCAGAGCTGAAAATACCCGGCCGTCCAGTCCTCGATAACCTCGACCTCATCCCGGTCGGCCTCAATCCCGAGCCGGGCCCGCACGTCGGCGGCCGGCAGCACGTAGCGCAGGACCACCCGCCGGGGCTCGAAGGGCGAGGCCGGGTCCGGCCAGGCGTAAAGACCCTGCACATCCGGGGCCGAGACCCGGACCTGGCCGGCCTCGGCATCCCACCAGACCTTGTAGGCCCCGTCGCCCAGCACCGCGGCGTCGGTCTCGGTCTCAAGCTCGAGCCAGTCCAGCTCGTTCTGTTCGGCCACCTCCCGCAGGGCAGCCTCCGTCGCCCGGGCCAGGGCCGCCTCCGACCGGTCGGCCGGCTCGACGACCACTGCCCGCCCGGTCAGCAGGTAAGTCGTAACCTTATCGATGACCGTCCGGATATAGTTCGCGGTCAGGGTTCGGCGCCGGGGGCGGCCCGGGCCGCCCGGCCAGTGGTTCCCGGCGTACAGCTCCAGGGCCTCCTGGTACCGGCGCATCCGGTCCAGGTCGAGCCGCCGGATAAGTTTGGGCAGGTCCTCGGTCATTCGGTCGCCTCCGTGTCAAAGCCGGACCTGGCCAGCCTCCGGCCCGGCAAAACCCCGGGCCCGGCGGGGCCGGACCTCCCCGGCCGCCTCCAGGGCCAGGCCGGCCGAAATGACAAAGTCGTCGTGGCCCTCGGCCGGGTCGACGGCAACCTCCAGGTAGCCGCCCGGCCGGGCCGTCGTCCGGGCCAGCCCGAACTGGCGCAGAAACTCGGCCCGCTCGGCCGAGGCGTCGGCGTAAACCTTTAGCCGCCCGGCCTTCACGGCCGCGATAAGTTCGGCCGCCAGGCTGCTCTTTCGGCCGACGGTGAAAACCACCGGCCGGATCCGCCGACCGAACTCGGCAGCCAGCAGGCCGACAATGGGTTGGCCTAGGCCCGTCGCGTCGGCGGCCACGGCCTCCGGCCGCCAGCGCCGGATAAGCTCGGCCAGGCGGGGCACCAGAACATCCGGCCGCAGGCCGGTAAACACCTGGTGGTCCACTACCTCGACGACCGGCCCGAACCCCCCGGCCCCGACCCGGGCCAGGGTGAGCACGGTTGAGTCCCGCCGGCCGGCAGGGTCCCACCCGGCGAGCCCGTCATCCCAGGCCTGGCCGGCCAGGTCGAGGCCGGCAACGTACCGCTCACCGGCCACCGGCCCCGGCAGCCTGGGGTGCTCCCCTTCCAGCAGGCGCAGGTCGGCCGGGCTGAACGTCCGGCTCAGGCTGACGACGGGCTTCAGGGCGTACTGGGTCTGAAATAGCGGGTGGGTCTCGCCCAGGCGCTCCCGCTCGGCCTGCACGTAGGCGGCGTAGGCCGGGTTGTAGCGGGCCACCGTCACCCAGTCGTACTCGAAGTGGCGGCGAACTCCGTCCCGCCCCTCAAGCTCCAGGTGCCGGGCCTTCACCTGCTCGAGCAGGGAGTTTCCGTCCCAGGGCGTCCCGTAATAGACGGTGGTGGCATTCGTGGAGGCCGCCATCGGCCGGAAATCCTTATCGAACTTCTCGGGCAGGACCTCCTGGGCCTCATCGACCTCAAGGATGAGGCCGGCGGTGTGGCCCACCACCCGGGCCGACGGCTCGGCCGAAAGAAAGACCATCCGGGCCCGGCCGACCCGGACGATGTAGCCCCGCTCGGCCTGCCAGAAGCCCCCAAGACCGGCATCATCCAGCCTGGCCTTGAGCCGGTCAAGGGAGTTGAGGGTCTGCGGCCGAAACGTCGGGCTCGCCTTGATCCCGTCGCCCCCGAACGGCGCAAACCGGACGAGGAGCCGGACCTCAAGCTGGGCCGAAAGCTCGTTCTTCCCGGCCTGCCGGGCCATCATGACCGAAAACGTCAGGCCGGCCCCGGAGCGCACCGACCGCCAGATGGCCCGGAACGGCTCAAGCTGGTAGGGCCGGAGGGGCGGCATCACCCGGGCCGGACCAGCCGCAGGATTATGTCGACCAGAAGCGCCCCGGCCAGCATGAACAGCAGCCCGTTCAGCCGGGCCTTCAGTTCGGCCAGCTCGGCCCGCATATCCTCGAGCATCTGCCGGGTGACCAGCTCATAGGCACAGCAGGGCTGGGCATCCGGCCGCGGCGGCCGGGGCGGGGCCGGGCGGACGAGCCGCCGGGTAAGCCGGGCAACGGCTTCCCGCAGGGTCGTCACCGCCCGGCTCCCGGGGCGGGTAAAGGATTCGCTCCGCTTCGCATCTCAGTCTGGCGCGCCGGCAGGGTCGTCCAGGCCCTCCCCAAGGCCCTGCAGGACCTCGACGATGGCCCGGTAAAGCCGGTCGGACTGGTCGGGGCCCAGCCGGTAGCGGGTCCGCAGGGCCTTAACCAGCAGGTCGATTCCCCGCATCAGCCCCTTCGGGTCGTCCAGGTCCCGCCGAATCCGCAGCCTGAGGAGGGCGATCTCCTGGTCGAGGCCCTCAAGCTTTAAAGCGTGCTCGAAAAGAACCCGGTCAGCCGGGTCAAGGCGGGCGGAATAAAACCCGGCCGGGGCCTCGGGGGCCGGACCGGGGCCGGAATGAGGAGCGCCAGGCTGAACCCGGCCCCCCGCACCCGCAGGATCCGGCCGCCCCCGGCCAGGGTCCGCTCCGAAATCGTCACCGTATCCCAATTCACCAATCAAACCTCCGCTCATAACCTTCGCACCCGATAGTGTTCACCGGTCCGAATTCAAACTGCACAAATGTGCTAAATGAAGGGTCTGGCCAGGCGCCTGGCTCACCGGGTATACCGCGGCCGGAGCCGAGATTCCCACCAGGCTTGCCGAGCCCGCCACCTTCTGAACGGCCCCGTTCCTGAGGGCGCCCATTCGCTTCGGCTTGCACGCAAGCCGCATCAGGAAGAACAACATAACAACTCGGGCCCGGGCCCCCGGCCCAGCCGCCGGATGATTGCCCGAACCCCGAGCTTCACCCCCAACCGGCCGCAGTACCCCGTCCGATTCGTCCAGCCAGAGGTTATTTGCCCGGGCGGCCCGCCAGGTCGAGGACCAGCGGATTCAGGATGTCGCGCCCCAGCAGGGTGGGCCGGTCGACCCCGTCGGCCGAAAGCCCCGAACATATTGCCCTATTGACCCGGACTTGCCGCCGGCGGGTGCGAATGGGGTTCCTGACCGTAACCCCAATCCTTACCGCTCTGGATTACGAAACTGTGATACAATCTCTTTTAAGAAAGCGGTCCGTCAATCGGAAAACGATGGCCGAGAATCTTCTCAGGGAGAGCTTGCCTGCCCAGGACGCCGAAACCGACGAGTTCAGCCGGCTTGAGCTCCTGGCAAAGTGGTTCCGGGGCCTGGATGACCCGGTCCGTCTGGGTATACTTACCGTCCTGCGCCGGGGCGAAAAGAGCGTTGAGGAGCTGTGCGAAATCCTGGGTATGAAACAGCCCCGGATCTCGAACCACCTGGCCTGCCTGCGCTGGTGCGGCTTCGTGGCGACCCGCCGCCAGGGCCAGCGGATTTATTACCGGATCGCCGACCCGAACGTCGAAAAGATCCTCGACCTGGCCCAGGAATCCCTGGCCCGCAACGCCGAATGGGTCCTGACCTGCACCCGTGCGTAGCCCCCGAACCCGACAGGCCCGCTGGGTCGTCCGTGACCGGGAGATCCTCGAAGCGGCCCTCCGGCTCTTCGCCGAAAACGGCTACCACGGGACGACCGTCGACGATGTTGCCCGGGCGGCGAACACCTCAAAAGGCGGCGTCTATTTTCACTTCCCCAGCAAAAGCGACCTTTTCCTGGCCCTTCTCGACTACGCAGCCCGGCTCCTTTTCGCCAGGGTCGAGGCGGCCGTCCGGGACGTGGACGACCCCGTCACCAAGTTAGAGCGGGGCCTGGAGGTTTTCGTCCGAACCATCGCGTCCCACCGGACCCTCGCCCGGCTCTTTCTCGTCGAGGGGCTTGGGGCCGGCCCGACCTTCCAGGCCAGGCTCCGGGAAATCCACGAACTTTTCATCGGCCTGATAAGAGACCAGCTCGAAGCTGCCATCCGCCAGGGCCGGATCCGGCCGGTCGACACCGAACTGCTAAGCGTCGTCTGGTTCGGGGCTCTTTACCAGCTTTTGCTGCGCTGGGTTTCGACCGGCGAGCCCGCACCCCTCGAGGACGGCTACCGCCGGCTGGCCGGGGTCCTGGCCAGGACTATCGACCTGGAACTCGATTAGGCGCCCTTTATCAAGATGGCGGCGGCCGTGAGCAGGCCGAACCAGCCGTGCAGGGCCGCCGTCCGGGGCAGAACTTCCGCCCGCTCCGACCGGGTCCGGGCCGACCAGACCCGCCGGGCCGTCTGAAACGCAAGTGGGGCCGCGGCCAGGGGCAGCAGCAGGGCCGGCCCGAATCCCGGGGTCAGGCCCAGGCTGAGAAACGCCCCGACGACCAGGAACGTCCAGGCGAACCGCCCGAACCCAACGCCGAACCGGACCACCGGCGTCGCCCGGCCGGCGGCCAGGTCCTCCTCCAAGTCCCGCAGGTCGTTGGCCACCAGAATCGCCGTTACCAGGCAGCCCACCGGCACACCGAAGAGCCAGGCTTCGGCCGAGAAGGTCGCGGCCTGGGCGTAATAAGCCCCGGCCACCATCACCGGGCCCATGAAGGTGAAGACCATCGGCCAGCCGAGGCCGATGTCGCCCAGCGGCCGGGGTCCGCCGGCGTAAAGGTAGGCTGCCGCCAGGCTCGCCAGGCAGAGGGCCAGGAGGGGCCAGCCGGTCGTCCAGACCAGGTACAACCCAATGAGGGTTGCCAGGCCGAACGTGGCCAGGGCCCCGGCCCGGACCTGCGCCGGCGACAGCAGGCCCCGGGCGATCACCTTGTACGGCGCCGCAAGCTTGTGTCGTCCGGCCGGGCGCAGGTGGTCGGCGTACTCGTCCACCAGGTTCGTCCCGACCTGGACGAGCACCGCCCCGACCAGCACCAGGGCAAACCTGACCCCGTCAAAAGTTCCGGCCCGCAGGGCCAGGGCCGACCCGACCAGGACCGGCGTCGCCGAGGCCGTCAGGCTGAAGGGCCGGCTGGCCAGGACCCAGGGCAGAACCCGCCCCCAGACCCCCACTGCCCCGGCCCCCGGTCACCAGGGATGGAACCGGAAGCGGGAGTAGTCCGGCTCCCGCTTCTCCAGGAACGCCCGGGTTCCCTCCTGGCCCTCCTCGGTCAGGTAGAAGAGGGAGGTCGCCCCGTGGGCCAGGTTCTGGATGCCGTAAACGTGGTCGGTGTCGGCGTTGAACGCGTGCTTCAAAAAGCGCAGGGCCGTCGGGCTCCGCTTGAGCAGCTCCCGGGCCCAGCGCATCACCTCCTCCTCGAGCTCCTCCGGCGGGACGACCTTGTTTACCAGCCCCATCTCCAGGGCCTCCTGGGCGGTGTACTGCCGGCACAGGTACCAGATCTCCCGGGCCTTCTTTTCGCCGACGATCCGGGCCAGGTAAATTGCCCCGAATCCGGCATCGAAGCTGCCGAACTTCGGGCCGATCTGCCCGAAAATCGCCCGGGTTGAAGCGATGGTCAGGTCGCACAGGACGTGGAGCACGTGCCCGCCCCCGATCGCGTAGCCGTCGACCATCGCGATGACCGGCTTCGGGATCTCCCGGATCAGCCGGTGCAGGTGGGTGACCTGGAGTCGGGGCTGGCCCGTCGTATCCACGTAGCCGCCCCCGCCCCGGACCTTCACGTCGCCCCCGACGCAAAAGTTCCCGCCCATTCCGGTCAGAACGACCACCCCGACCTGGTTGTCATACCAGGCGTCCAGAAACGCCGCCCGCATCTCCTCGATGGTAAGGGGCCTGAACGCGTTCAAAACGTGGGGGCGATTTATCCTTATAAAAGCGACGCCCTCTTTCTTCTCATAGATAATGTCCTGGAACTCAAACCCCATGGCCTGCCTCCTGCGGTTTAGTGGTCGAGCCAGACGTCCTGGAACTTCTGGTTGTTATAAAGGCTCGGGTGACGCCGGTAATTTTTTACGGTTTGCCAGTGCAGCAGCCGGTCAAACCGCCACCCGATAATGACCTTGACGTTGCCCAGCAGCGTCCTGCGGTCCAGCTCCCAGACCAGCCGCCGGCGCTCGGCCGGGTCGCGCTCCTCCGACTGCCGGCGGAAGAGGGCATCGACTTCCGGCAGGCAGACGGCCGAATAGTTCCGTTCGCTGTCGCACAGGTAGAACTCGCCGAAGATTGCGTCGGGGTCGTCCACAGCGATGGCGTGGACCCAGGGTGCCAGGTCGAACTCGCCCCGGTTGAGCAGATTGAACGCCGCGGCCGTCTCCTGGACATTAAGGGTTGCGTCGATGCCGATTTTCGCCAGTTGCTCCTTGATGAACACCGAGGCCGGCTCCCACTCGGCCCCCTTCCGGGTGAGCAGGGTCGCCTTCAAGGGGCCCTCGTACCCGGCCTCGGCCAGGAGCCGGCGGGCCTCGGTCAGCTCGGCCTGCTTGTCCGGACCGTAGCCGGGGAGTTTACGCAGCTCGTCGGCCGGCAGGGCCCACCGGCCGCCGGCGGGCATTGTGCCCCCGACCGCCCCGTCCCCCTGGGCCAGGACGGCGATCGCGGCGGCGCGGTCGATGGCGAGCGAGACCGCCAGCCGCACCCGGGGGTCATTCCAGGGCCTGCGCCGGGCGTTGAGGTTGAGCGAATCGAAGATAAACCCGTTCACCTTCTGGACCACGGCCTGGTCGCCCAGCACCCGTTTCGCCTCCTCGGCCTCGGCCGGGACGCCCGGCCGGTACATCAGGAGCTGGCCGGAAATAAAGGCCGAGAGGGCCGTATTCGGGTCCGGGATTATAAAAAACTTGATGCCGTCCAGGTAGGGACGGCCGGGCACGTGGTAGTCCGGGTTCTTGACAAGCTCGATGCCGACCCCCGGAGTGTAGGCCTTGAATTTAAACGGCCCGGTCCCGACCACGTCTTTTTTCATATCGCCCTTGGCCTCGAGGATATCCTCCGGGTAGATGACGTTCCAGCCCTGGGCCAGGTTCGTCAGGAGCGACGGAGCCGGCCGGCGCAGAATGAACCGAACGGTGTAATCGTCGACTGTCTCGATCCCGTCGACCACGGCCAGGACGCCCCGGCGGGGACTGATGACCCCCTGGGGCGGCCGGATGATCCGCTCGAAGCTCGCCCGGACGTCCCGGGCGGTGAACGGCTTGCCGTGGTGGAACTTTACGCCCTGCTTAAGATAAAACGTGTAGACCTTGCCGTCCGGGCTCACCTCCCACCGTTCGGCCAGGTCGGGAATCACCTTATCGGGGTCCATCGGGTCGAACTGCACCAGCAGGTTGTAGCACGGGGCCAGGGGCCAGAGGACCGAGGAGGTCGAGGCCTGGTGGATGTCGAAGTGAGGCGGGTCGCCGTCGACCCGGACGGTGAGGACGCCGCCGTACTTCGGACCGGCGGCGGGACGGGCCGGTTCCGGGGCTGCCGATGGGCCGGTCGAAACGCAACCGGCCGTAAGGGCAAAGCCGGCGGCCAGGCCGAGCCTGAGAAAGTCGCGCCGGCCGAACTGCCTGCGAGGGCTCCTTCGGCGCATCGCCCACCTCCTTAAAACCGACTCACCGGTCGGTTTCATTATAGGACCGCCGGCCTTAGCCTTCAAGAGCCCGCTCTGACCTTCAGATATAGGGCACGGCCCCGGCGGGCTGTGCCCAGACTGCCCTTGACGATAGCTTGGAACCGGTCCAGGGCCAACCGGATGAGCCGGATTAACTGCCTAAGTTCCCCTGCGTTATAATCTCCGGCCCGAGTGCGCCGATATTTATCCGACTGACCCCACTGCCCCCGGGTCTACGCCAAGGCCGGGCTCCGAGCGGCCTTCAGCCCGGTTATCTGCCGAGGGCCGCCCAGTTTGTGGGCAGAGGTCACTGGACTGCGCCGGGTTAAACGCGGGTTCGAAGGTCTGGCCGATGGCAAGGCCCCGGGCGCAGCCCCAGTCTAAGAGGGTGTACGAAAAGTTCAGACAGGGGCAAGGTTGGCCAACCTCCTGAGCAGCAGTCGAATCATAGCCAGGTAGATGAAGGCTTCAGCCTCGTAGTCCCTCGCCAGCCGCCGGTTCCGGCTGACCCAGGCGATGGTCCGCTCCACTATCCAACGCCGGTCCGGATTGCTCCAGCGGGCGCTCAACGACCTCTGCTCAAGCCCACGGTAAGAGTTATCAGCCCAGATAACCTTAAGCCTGGGAAGTCTCCGGCAAGGCCTTACCCCCAACTGCCGAATGGACCAGCGCCGTAAGAATGGTTCCCACTGACGTTTCCGGCCGGCGTCGTAGCCCTTCGGCCCCCCCACCGACTGGCGCTGGGCCTCGGCCGACGGTACATCTCCCGCAGGGTATGAGACCCCCTCCTTACGCCGGCGGGAAGTCCTTGGGCAGATAACGCCAGGGGATACCGGTGATAGCATTGAGGACTGCCCGCAAGTCGGTGGTCCTGGGTCTGCCGCCGGGTTTGGGCGGCGGCAAAAGGGGAGCCAGAACGGCCGGTCACTTGGGTAAATCGGCTGTTTGACCCAACTTTTCGTACACCCTCTTAGAAGGACCCCCTCGGGATCATCGCCGCCTACCGGCGCGTCCGCCAGCGCGTGCCGGACCTCCAGCTCGCCCTGATCGGCCCCACGGCCCTCGACTATCCCGAGGCCCGGGAACTCTACCAGCGCATCATGGACGAGAAGGACGGCGATCGCCTCATCCACGTCCCCACGAACCTCACGGGCCCAGCAATGTCGAGGTCAACATCTTCCAGCGCCTCTCTACCGTCGTGGTCCAGAAGTCCATCCGTGAAGGCTTCGGGCTCGTCGTCTCCGAGGCTCTCTGAAAGCGCACGCCCGCCGTGGCGGGGAACACGGGCGGCATCCTGCTCCAGGCCCCGCCGGGCGTTGGAGGCTACCTGGTAACCAGCATGAAGGAAGCGGCCGAGAAGATCCTCTACTTCCTCCAGCACGATGAGGAAGCCGGCGTCCTGGCGGACCCAGGGCGGCGACACGTGCACGAGCGCTTCCTCAATCACCCGCCTCATCGCCGGCAAGTTGCGCATTCTTCGTAATGTGCTGGGACAGCGAAGGGGTGAAGACCGGTATACCCCTTGCGGACCGGAGGGGCGAAGGGCCGCCAGAGTTCTCCATCCGGCTCGCGAAAGGTAGCCCGCATAGGAGATTCGTCCACTACCCCCGCCAAGGGGCTCCACAAGAGCGCCGCTGGAGCGATAGGTTGGCCAGGGCTCTCCCTGCAGTCAGCAGCGGCGCTCGCTTGTATCAAAAAGAGCGCGGTAAAGGGCGCGTGGCTCGATCGGCCGTTGAGCGCGTGGCAAAGAGATTCCTGTACATTACACGCCACACGATCCCCGGCCGCATCAGGCTCTGGGGCGGGGTCAGCAGGCCGGCGACCTCGTTGAAGGCCCGGGCCACAACCGCATCGCGATGCGCTGCCTTGTGCAGCCGAGCCAGGTAGGCGTTGATAAAGCGAATACGGAGTGTCCGCTTGCCCCCCACCTCTGGAAAACGCAGGTCGTTGGTGACCACAACCTGCCAGGGGATGTCAATGTCGTTCGCCACCCGGCGGAAGAAGCGCCGCCACAAATCTTCAGTGCCCGCGCGCAACGTCTGCTGTAGTTCCAAGGCTTCCATGGCCGCCACCGACATTCCTTGCCCGTAGACCGGATTGAAGCTGCAAATGGCGTCGCCGAAGACCAGAAAGCCTTGCGGGAAGCGCTCCAGCCTCTCGTAACGCCGGCGAAGGCTGGCCTTGAAGCGATAGGGGATGGGATCTGAAAGCGGCTCCGCTTGTCTGATGAGGTTGTAGACGTCCGGCGCAGCCAGGCTCCTGGCGAAGGCCAGAAAGCCTTCCTCATCCAGCGGCGGATGGTCGCCAACAAAGCCAATCAGACTCACGATCCACCGCTCGCCTTCCTGTGCCTCAATGATGCCACCGCGTTTCAACTGCGGCGATTGCGTGATGAGGACCGCTTTCACCCCATTGAGATGCTCCGGCCGGCGACGGTACAGGCGCGTGGCGTAGGCAGCGTTGATGGTCACTTGCTCTTCCTCAGGCGGGGAATAGCCCAGGTCCTCCAGCCACTTCGGAGCGCGGGAACCCCGGCCGCTGGCATCCACCACCAGATCGGCTTCCAACACCTCCTCGGCGCTACCTTCTGCCCGGCGCAACAGGCGTACTCCGCGCACCCGGCCATTGCGTTCCGATGGCACCAACCCCAACGCATCTCCCTGTTCGATGGCTCGAACATTGGGCAGGGCGAGCAACCGCTGCCGCACATAGCCTTCCAGCAGGGGCCTGCTGACGCACAACGCACCCAGTCGGCCGTCCTCATTCGTGAACGGAGCGTGATAGCCGCCGCCGTCGAACCAGATCAGCTCCTTTTCGGGCCGGCTGAGGAACGGCACGCCCTGTGCTACCAGGTTGGCGGTCAGGCCGGGGAACATCCCCTCCAGAATCTCACCGCCCCGCAGCAACAGCACGTGGGTATGCCGTCCCTGCGGCACGCCTTTGCGGTTCTCGCCGATGGGCGGGAAGGCGTCCCGCTCGATGATGGTCACCTGCTCGAAGAAGTCGGCCAGGGCTCGGGCGGCCAGGAGCCCACCCATGCTGGCGCCGATAACAATGGCATGACTGCGGTTTGGCATGGCTGCCTCCTTTATGCCTCCAACTGCTTCTGCAAAAAGGGAATAAACGCATCAGCCACGGTCTGGGGATCGTCAGCGAAGGGCCAGTGGCCACTCTGCTCCAGAATCACGATGCGGGCACGGGGAAAGAACTCCCGCTGTCGCTCGGCGTAACGCACCGGCACGTACGGGTCGGCGGCGCCCCAGATGACCAGGGCTGGCACATCCAGTTGGCGGAAGAGTGGCCCCAGCATGTCCGCCATCTGGGCGGGGTTGTTGGCGGTCCGGTAAAGACGTAACACCGCCCGCTTGGTGCCCCAGTCCAGGTCGCGGTACATGCGGTCCACCATGGCTTTGGGCAGGCCGCGGGGATTGCCATGCTTGAGCGACAGGCCAAAGGCCGTGCGGGTGGTGGTGGCAAAGAACAGTTCACCCAAGAAAGGCGTGCGCCAGATGCGAGCCAGGTAGTGCCAGCGGTAGCCGGGTAGAATTCCGATGTTGATAAGGGTGACGCTGGCCAGCCGCGCGGGACGTTGGGCTGCCCAGGCCAGCCCCCATGGCCCGCCAAAGTCGTGCAACACCAGATGCGCCCGTCCCACGCCCAGGTGCTGCAGGATGCCGTCCAGGTGACGGGCGTAGCCCTCCACGGTGTAATCGAAGTCCTTCGGCTTGTCCGCCTGTCCGAAGCCGGGCATGTCCGGGGCCACGGCGCGGGCTAAGGCTCCCACCCGGCCCAGCAGGTCACTCCAGTCCTCTGAGGAGCCGGGGTTGCCGTGGACGAAGACCACAGCCTCCTCGCTGTGCGGACCGCCACTTTCCAGGTAGGGGGAACGGATCCCTTGGTAGATAACCTGGCCGCGCCTTAATTCAGCCAATTGCTTTTCAACGGTAGCCATTGCCCCTGGCTCCTTTCCTGCTCACACTTGCCCCGTTCGTTCTGGCTCCCGGGCCGCCACCAACCGGCGCAGGATGTTACCGGTACGCGATTTGGGGAGTTGCTCCTATACCTTCCGCGTCCAGGCGGCGATCAGCGGTGGAGCGATCAGCGTGCAGTCTTTCTCCACCGCTTCCTGGCGCATGCGCTCGGCCAGGGTGTCCACCTGCACCTCGTCGGCCGTGGCCACGCCGGTTTGCTGCATCAAAGGTAGCAGGCTGCGGGTGGTTTGCTCGATCCAGGCGTAGATGGGTGAATCCGGGCCGCGTTCCACGCGCGCCATGGCCAGCATCTGCGGCGCTGATAGACCAGCCTGTTCAAAGATCCGTCCCAGTTTGGCCCCCGTCCGGCCGTCGATCCCGGCCCGGGCAAAGGTCTGATTAAGACGCGTGCCGGCGGTGACATAGGTCTCGCAGATGGGGTGGCTCATGATTTCCCTTGGGGGCGAAGGCGCTAGGTCCAGCTCCTGAAAGGCGACGATGCCGCCCGGCTTCACAAAGGTGAGCAATCGCCGCAGCACCGCCGCCGGGTCGGGGAAGTACATCAGGACCAGCCGCCCGATGAGGGCGTCGACCGGCTCACCATCGAGCTGGAACTGGGCCAGGTCAGCGGTAACGAAATGGACATTTTCCAGCCCGGCGGCTTGCGCCTGCTTTTGGGCGTAGCCGATGGCCTCCGGCGCTTTGTCCACCCCGATGACCACCCCCTTAGGCCCGACGAATTTGGCGGCCAGGAACGAAACGTCGCCGGCACCGCAGCCCGCGTCCAGCACCCGCATGCCGGCCGACAACCCGGCCCGCCCCAAGATATATTCGGTCAGGTCTCCTAGGAAACGGCCCTGCCGGACCAGCCGCTCCAGTTCTTGCCTGGTGTGTGCCAGGGGGTAATCATTGGCCTGGTTGACATTGGCTTGCATGTCGCACCTCCTCTTCCGCCAGGATTTGCCCACAGTATAGTGAAGAGGAGTGCCAACTTTTTAGACGATTTGCTGCCGAATCTTTGCCGAAAATGAACATGGCTCCCTGCAAGATGACCGTCTTCCACACAGTCAAGGCGGGGGGGTGCCGCTGGGTCTCAGAACCCTGGCCCGTACAGCTCGCGTTGCCAGAGCCATTCAGTGACCCGCTCAATGCCTTTGCTCAGATGGTAACGATAGGTGTTAAAGGGCAGGCCCAGTCGTTGGGCGGCCGATTCCTGAGTGGGGGCAGGGTGAAGGTAGGTGTGGTACAGGGCACGGTAGAATTTGTCGTCCTTGGGGTTCACCTGAAGGCTTTCTACTGCCTGCCGGATCAGAGACTGCAGCGCGTCGGCGCTGGGGCCAGGGCCGGCAACGTCCCGCAGCAGACGGGAGCGCAAAAGGGGGTTGCGCGCCAGAGCGTCAAGCCGATGGTAGTCCCTGAGCACCTGACGCACGGCCTCGGCAAATTCTGGCTGGGAGAGTACTATCAGCGGCGGCGGAGATTCCTGATCCGACGGGAGAAACTGTAGTTCCCCCTGTGTTTCGCGCTCCAGAATAGCATCCAGCCACTCCTGGACTGGCTGGGCAACCCAATCGTGGTTGAACACTCCATAGGTCCGCCCGCCTACTGTAAAATCGGCTTGTCTAATGCGGTGGATAAAGAAGAAGGCGAACATGCCGTGCCAAAAGTCTGGTTTTGCTGTGGCAACAAAAGACCAGCGCAGCCGGGGCGCGTTGAGCCAGGTGTTTACTGCTGTGGTAGCCACAAGCGTGTGAACCAAGGAATCCTGGTAACCCTCCCATCCCATCCAGAAGCGGGTGTAGAGCACCTGTTCCCCAGGACGCAGTGGGCCGTTACTCCGGACATAAGGCCAAAAGCTGCGCATGGCAGGGTCGAAGGCCTCCGCCTTCTGGTCCTGACCGTCGAGAAACAGGTGGGCAACGAAACCCTGAACGGTCCCTTCGGAGCTACGGAACACTCGGAAGTCCTGTGGTTTGCGCTGATACCACTGCCGGGCAATCTGGGCAGATTCCTCGCCCTCGTGGCGTGCGACCATTTCCAGAATCCTTGGGAGATCATGCTCATTGGTGTGGTCAATGGAAAGGCCCTCCAAGGCGGTGTAATCGTAGCGCCCCTTGATGAGGGGTTGGCGACGGTTCATGAAGATAATCTCCACAAAGAGTCGCTGTTGTTGAGCTTGAGATGCATTGTTGCGTAGACGTCTCAAGTAGAGTCGGATCTGCCGGTGCATCTGCCTGTAAGCGTCGGGGTTGCGCCAACGCAGGTCGGCGTCAATGACATCGCGCACCAAATCATGCGGGAAAATGCCGTGGGGGCCTTGCTCAATGAAGGACAGGTTTCGCAGCCATTGGAAGAGCGTATAGCCCTCTGCTTCGCCAAGTAGTTCTGCCAGCAGCGCTTCAGTGGTAAATTGCACGTGAGCGCAAATCTCCAGCGCCCGGCGGTGTTGCGGGGTGGGGGCGTCCTCCACGAATCGCTCGACCAGCCGCCGGACCACATCTGGTGATGGCTTGAGGCTACCCGCCTCTTCCCCTTGGGCGATGCTGAGCCACTCGCCAACAAGCACCAACGCCAGGGGATGGCCGTAGGTCACGCTGAGGATGGTCTCGTGCCGAGAAGCTGGGACATGCATATTGGACAGCAATTGTCGGCTCTCTTCAGGGCGCAGGTTGCGTAGAGAAACGATGCGGGCTAACTCGCGCCAGGCCGGATCAGTCCGCCACGGTTCCGAGGGTGGCTGGCGCCCGGCAATGACCACCAGCACATGGGCTGGCAGAGCAGGGAGAAACGTCTCCCGCAGCCAGCCGTCTAGGCCCATCACACGCTCATAGGTGTCAAGGAGGAGAACCGCAGGGGGTAAAGTGGCAAGGGTGTTGGGAAGAAGTTCGGGTGTTACCGGCCCTGACAACTGGGCCAGGGCGTGCAGGAAACCCTGTGGAGAAGGTTCGATGTACCGCCCATCCAAATGGTAAATGACTCGGCCCTGCTCGCTGGCCAGCCGGGCATACTCGTGCAACAGTGCGGACTTGCCCACTCCTCCAGGTCCGAACAGATACAGTACGACAAAGGGCGGTTCCTCCGCCAGCAGCGCCTGACGGAGCAGTTCCAGTTCAGCAGCGCGCCCCACGAAGCGGCTGTGACGTACCTTGCGAGCCAGCTTGCCAATTACAGGAGGTCTGTCGGGGTCTTCATCAATCATACCCGCATTCATTATAACGACCCAGAACTACTCGGCGGTATAATAGCTGGCAACGGCGCGATTGCCGGCGACGGCCTTGCCGAGCGCGGAGAGGATTGGCATCCCTTTGCCCGTGGCACTCCTCCACCGCCTCCTCCAGCGTTCCTTCCGAGACCGGGCAGCCAAACAGGTTGGAAAGCACCTCGCAAGTCCGCTCTTCTGGCAGCCCGCCTCAGGTGGGCTCCTGGTTCGGGTAGACGGCTACCGTGGCTACGGGTGGCCCGTACCGGACTGGCGCCTCGACGCCTTCTGGGGGCTGCCCCTTCGTCTCGGTCCCGCAGCCCGGATAGCACTTGGTCTCGATCCGGTGCTTGACCACCCGCGCCTTAACTGGTGGGATGTCCACCATTGTCGATTTCGTCTTAAGTTTCCGTGCGTTATACTCTGGGTATGAGTGCGCCGATATTTATCCGACTGACCCCGGAAGAGCCTGCCAGACCGTCCCCTGGTCCACCCCAAGGTCCGGCTCAGAGACTGCCCCGAAAATCGCCGAATTTGTGGGCAGGGACCACACCACCGTCCTGGATGATTTAAGGCGCTGGCTTGAACGGCGGGTCGAAGGCTTGGCCGATGGCAAGGCCCCAGGCGCCGCCGGCGGCAGCTGTCACCCCCGAAGTTGAGGCCTATCTGCAGGAGCTTTTGGCCCAGGACCGGACCTGGACTGCTCCGCAGCTCTATGAGGCCATCTTCGAGAAAGCCGCCTTCGGCGGCGGTTAACCGGTCGACTCCGGACCAGGTATGTACCCATCGGCAAGCCTGACCCAGCGTCGGCGAAGCCGACTCGTTCCGGGCTTGGGGGCAGCCGAAGGCGCCTGGATGAGAGCGGTTTTGGGCAGCTGGACGGGCAGGGGAAAAGGCCAGGTCAGGTGTGTGCCCAGGTCCTGGGGTAAACTGGGGCGGGTGAACGTGGGACCCTGGGGGTCAGAACCGGCTGAGGGTCCATGCCGGACCGGGCAGGTCTTGGACTACCTGGAAAGCGTCGCCGTTGAGGACCGGCAGAGCGGCAAGCCGGTAATGCTATTTCTGGACAATGCTCCGTTTCATCGGTCCGGCAGGATTATGGCCAGAATGGCCGAGTGGGAACGGATGGGCCGCGGCCTGTGGCCGCAGATACCTGCCCCGGTACAGCCCGCATCTCAACCCCATGGAGGGCATCTGGCGCCGGATAAAAGGATTTCTGCTGCCCCGAAGGTTCTATCCGACCGTTGGCGAGCTAAGGGCAGCGGTCAATGAAGTCGTGTGCCTGCTTCAGGAAGCCAAATTCGAAATTCAATGCACGGGAACTTAAGGGCTGCTGTTAGCCAGGTGCTGCTTCTGCTCGGAGCACCCGAGCTTAAAATTCAATGCACGGGAACTTAGCCGCGGACCTGGGCCTGGAGGCTCGGGACCTCCTGCCGGTGGTGGAAGCGGCCGACCTGCTCGACCTGGTTGAGGTTATTGAAGGCGACGTGGTTCTGACCGAGGCCGGCCAGAAATTTACCGGGGCCGACCCGGAAGGCCGCCGCCGGGTCGTTCGCCGCCAGCTTCTGGATCGGGTCGAACTGGTGCGGGGTATGATTCAGGCCCTTAAGGCAAGCCCCCGCCGCCAGATTCTGGCCGGCGTGTTCCGGGCCCGGCTGGAGCAGGTATTCAGCCGGGCTGAGGCCGCCCGGCAGGTGGAGACGGCCATCGCCTGGGCCCGGTATGCCGGCCTGGTCGGCTACGACCCGAACCTGGACCTGCTTTCCCTGACCGATGAGGGGGCCGATGATGGGAAGGTCAAATGCTGAACCGCAGACCGAAGTAAAACCGCCCGCCGCGGCCGCGCCCCAGCCCGCCGGCCAGCCCAGGCCGAAGAAGTCGCGGCGGACGGAGCTTCTCGCCTACGCTTTCTTGCTGGTTTTCACCGTGGCGGCCGCCGTCGCCTACCAGCTTCTGGAGACCTACGGCTGGCCGGTGGCCTTCGGGGTGGGGGTCTTACTCCTGGAGGTTGGGCTGGTCGGATTCTGCCTCCTGGCCGACCGGGATTATTGACCACTTTGCCGAGCGGACCGGCCCCTTAAGGGGCCGGGACCAGCAGCACCGGGCCCCGGCTGGCGGCCAGCACCCGGGCCGAAACGCTCCCCTCCCACAGGCCGGCCAGCCCGTACCGCCCCCGGGTCGCCATGGCCAAAAGCAGATCCCGGCCCGTAAGCCGGGTGAGCTCGGCCACCGGGTCGCCCCGCCGGACCTCGTAAGCTGCCTCCAGGCCGAACTCGGTCCTCAGCCTTTCGGCGAGGCCCTGCAGATATCCGGTCGCCGCCCCGGCCTCCAGCTCCAGCATGGCGGCCGTGGCGCCGGGCAGAAACGTCGCCACCGGCCGCTTCTCCGGCCCGAGGGCCCCGACAGACGGCACCACGGTGACCAGCCTGAGCGGCAGACCGCACCCGGCGGCAATCTTGGCGGCCAGGGGCAGGGCCGCCTCACCCGTAGACGTCCCGTCCAGGGCGACCACAACCTGGGAGACTGACTCCGGCGGCCCGCCGGGCGTCTCCGGTTTCACCAGCAGCACCGGGCAGCCCCTCCGGACCACCTGGTGGGCAATGCTGCCCAGCACCCAGCCCCGCATTCCCCCCCGGCCGTGGGTGCTCATCACCACCAGGTCCCCGGCCTGCTCCGGCAGGTGGGCGGCAATGGCGGCCGCCACGTCGGCCTCCGGTTCGGCGTGGACGTGGGTGCGGACGGGCGGGCCAGGTGCCCCCAGGCGGGACGCCACCCGCTCCAGGTATGCCTCCGCCTCGGCAGCCCCCCGCAGGTGGGGCTCGCCGTGGACCCGCTCCGGCGGCCGCCGCTCAACGATGTGAAGCAGGACCAGCTCGGCCTCGAGCCGCCGGGTCAGGAACGCCGCCAGCCCTACCGCCGCCTCGGCGAGGCCGGAGCCATCGAGGGGAACCAGGATGCGCCGGATGCCGGTCATAGCCCCTCGGTGAGCGTCTGATAAAGCAGGAAAAGATTAAGCCCGACAATGACAACGGCCACAACCGCGGCCAGAATCGTGGTCAGGCGGGAGTTAACCAGCGGCCCCATCAGGTCCCGGCGCCGGGTAAACACAATCAGCGGAATGAGGGCGAACGGAATTCCGAAGGAGAGGACCACCTGGCTCAGCACCAGCGTCCGGGTCGGGTCGAACCCAAGCCCGATCACCAAAATGGCCGGGGCCATCGTCACCAGCCGGCGCAGCCAGATGGGAATCCGCCGGCGCAGGAACCCCTGCATGATGACCTGGCCGGCCATCGTGCCGACCGTCGAGGACGAAAGGCCCGACGCCAGCAACGATACCGCAAAGACGGTGGCGGCCAGTGGCCCCAGCAGCGGCCGCAGGGTCAGATACGCATCCGTAAGTTCGGTGAGCTCGTGGTAGCCGCTCAGGTGGAAGGTTGCGGCCGCCATAATCAGCATCGCCCCGTTTATCAGCCCCGCAATTCCCATCGCGAGAATAACATCAATAACCTCGTAGCGGAAAATCGTCCGCCGGGCGGCGTCGGTCCGGACCACCAGCCGGCCCTGGGTCAGGGCCGAGTGCAGGTAAATCACGTGGGGCATGACCGTCGCCCCGAGAATGCCGACGGCAAGGAGCACGCTCTCCGTATCCGTAAGCCGCGGTTGGATAACCGCCAGCCCGATCTGACCCCAGTCCGGGTGGGCGAAGAATCCGATTTCAATGAAGTAACACAGGGCAATGATGCCAACAAAAACGATAATCACCGCCTCCAGGGGCCGAAACCCGTAGTGCTCAAGGCTCAGGATGGCAAACGCCAGCACCCCGGTAACCAGGGCGGCCGGAAACATTGGGATACCGAAAAGCAGGTTAAGCCCCAGGGCTGCCCCCAGAAATTCGGCCAGGTCGGTGGCCATGGCCACCAGCTCGGCGACAACCCACAGGAAAATGACAAGAGGCCGGGGAAACTGGTCCCGGATAACCTCGGGCAGACTCCGACCGGTGGCGATGCCCAGCTTGGCCGAAAGCGACTGGATAAGCATCGCCATGAGGTTGCTCATGGCCACCACCCAGAGGAGCATGTAGCCGTAGCGGGCCCCGGCCGAAATGTTGGTGGCAAAGTTACCGGGGTCCATGTAGGCCACCGAGGCCACGAAGGCCGGCCCCAGGAACGCTAAGACCCGCTTCCAGAACGGGAGGCTTGCCCGCCCCAGCAGGACAGCCCTGATCAGGTCGCGGGTCGCGGCATCGTCAACTAACTGCCAGCGGCCATGCGCCGGCACCGGCTCCGGAGAATCAACGTCGTTACCCACCTGGTCGGCCTCCTCGGCCCGGACCGGCAACAGCCCGGCTTAATTCGGCCCGAATTCTATACTTAAGTTTGCTTAAACTTCCGACCAGAGGATAATCCCGGTGGCCCATCTTGTCAAATCTCACCCGTTTTTGCGCTCGGACAAAGAACCTACCCGTCTGAATCGGTAAGATTAAGTTGGCGGAATCGGCCCGACCGCCCGGTCTCCAAGCCAGCTTCAGGAGGGAATGTGCGGTGAACGGAACTCTCGTCGAGGCCATCCGGAAGCACCACGCCGAACTGCGTGAGAAGCTTCAGCAAAAGGTGGATGCCTGGGCCCGGACCGGCTCAGCCGGGGCCCTGCAGGACCTGGTAAGTTTCCTTTCGGCCGAGCTCCTGCCCCACGCCCGGGCCGAGGAGGCCCACCTCTACCCGGTGGTGGAGCCCCTGGTCAAGACCTGGGGCCAGGCTACGGCCACCATGCGCATCGACCACGAGTTTATCGAGGATTACGTCCGCCGGATCGGGTCCGGGGCCGACCCCGAAAGGTTGCGGGAGCTTATTCTCGGCCTTAAGGCCATCGTCCAGCTCCACCTGGAAAAAGAGGAGCGGGTTTATCTGCCCCTCATCGCCGACCACCTGCCGGCCGAAGACCAGCAACGGGCCTTAAAGGAAATGCACGCCGGCGGAGAGCCGGCCGAACCTGTCCTGGATGTTCGGACCATCCCGCCCCGGGAGCGGCACCCGCTTATCTTTGCCACCTTCAACGGCCTGCAGCCGGGCCAGGCCTTCATCCTGGTCAACGACCACGACCCAAAGCCCCTCTATTACCAGCTCAGCGCCGAGCGGCCCGGCACCTTCGACTGGACCTACCTTGAGCAGGGGCCTGAGGTCTGGCGGGTCCGCATCGGCCGGAAGGGCTAAAATTCAACCGTAGATGCGGGAACTCTATCTGCTCGTCGTCGGCGTTCACCTGCTGGCAGCCGCCGCCTGGGTCGGGGGTTCCCTCTTCCTGGCCCTGGCCGTCATACCAGGCATCCGCCAGCCGCAGTTCCGGCCGATTATGCCCGACCTTCTAGACTTTATCGGCCGGCGGGCCCGGACCCTGGGCTGGGCCGCCCTGGGCACCCTGATAGCAAGCGGGCTCATCATCCTGCTTTTACGGGGCATCACGCCGGCCACCCTGATTGATGGGGCCTTCTGGCGGACCGGCTTTGCCCACACCCTGGCCACCAAGTTCGTGGCCGTGGGCCTGGTGCTGGCTCTGACGGCCCTGCACGACTTCGGGGTTGGGGTCCGGGCCAACCAGCTGGCCCGTAAGGACCCGACCTCGGCCGAGGCCCGCCGGCTGCGGCGGCTGGCCATCTGGTTTGCCCGGCTCAACCTGGGGCTGGCCGTCCTCATCGTGGGTCTTTCGGTCGTGCTGGCCCGGGGCGCCCCATGACGGCCCGCTCCTTCGGCCTGCGCCGGCTGCTCATGCTGCCGGCCGGCCTCGGCCTCATCTTCGGCCTGGGGGCCGGCCTCGTCCGGTTGGGCGCCGGCTTCAGCCTGCCCGTCCCGGCCCCGGGCCTGCACGGGGCGCTGATGGTGGGCGGGTTTCTGGGAACCCTGATCAGCTTAGAGCGGGCCGTCGCCCTGGATCGCCCGGCAGGTTACCTGGTCCCGGCGATTGCGGCCGCCGGCGCCATAAGTCTGGCCGCCGGCGCCCCCTACCCGGCCCCCCAGCTCCTGGGCCTGGGGGCCTCGGTCGGGCTTGCCGGCCTTTATTTTTACGGCCTGCGCCACCGCTACGATGCCGACCTGGTGGTTATGGCCGTGGGGGCAATCCTCTGGGCCGGAGGAAACCTCACCTGGCTTTTGAGCCGGCAACTACCGGCGGCCGTGGAATGGTGGGCTGGCTTCCTGGTTCTGACCATCGTGGGCGAGCGGCTTGAGCTTACCCGGGTGGTGGCCCGTCCGCCGCTGGCCGGGCGTCTGCTGGCTCTGGCAACGGCCCTGCTGGTTGGGGGACTGGTGGTCGGCCTCCTCAGCCCGGAGCCGGGCCGGCGAATTTCGGGCCTTGCCCTGGCCGGAATGGCCGGCTGGCTCTTCAAGTACGACGTGGCGTGGGTGACGGTGCGCCGACCCGGCCAGGCCCGGTTTATTGCGCTGTGTCTGATTGCCGGGTTTTTCTGGCTGGGGGTCGGGGGGCTCGGGTGGGTTTTCGGCCCGTATACCACCGCCGGGCCCGTCTATGACGGGGTCCTTCACACCATTTTTTTAGGATTTGTCATGTCGATGATTTTCGGTCACGCCCTGGTGATTTTGCCGGCCGTTGCCGGCCTCACGGTCCCCTTTCACCCGGCCTTTTACGCCCACCTGCTCCTGCTCCACCTTTCCCTGGCCGTCAGGATTCTGGGGGACGGGGCCGGCCTTCAAGGCTGGCGGGTAGTCGGCGGAACCCTCAACGTGGCGGCCATCGTGCTGTTTTTGCTCGCCACCGCCGCGGCGGCCCGGCTCCGGACCAAACGCCGGCCGGTACCCCAAACGTAACCTGCCGCTTCGCCGGGCGGCCACCGCGGACCCCAGCCGCCAGCCGACTTCAACGGCCGTCTCGGGCGACGTAGCCGCCTCCGTCCCCACCCGTTCGGGCGGGGCACTCCGCGATAAGACTACCCGAAACCTACCCCAATGGGCAGTCAGCACCGCCCCTTGCCGGCCGTATCTTTATTTACGGAGCCGGATATGATGTTCCGGCCGAAATCCGCCACGAAAGGAGCGAACCCGTGGGCAAGCAGTTCCGACTGAGCCGCCGGATGTTCCTGGGGGCGGCCGCCGGTCTGGCAGCGGCGGTCAGCGGCTGTTCCCTGTTCCGGCGGGAAGAGGTGCCGAGCCTGGGCGCAAGCCCTGATGAGATCATCCGCCGCCGGCAACTGAGCCCGGACGACGTGACGGCTGCGCTGATGACGTACGTGCCCTCGGGCAAGTACGACGACTACCTGATGTTCGCCTCCGACGGCCACGGAGGTCAGGTCCTGGTCTTCGGCCTGCCGTCCATGCGCCTGCTTCGGGTTATCGCCGTTTTCACGCCCGAGCCCTGGCAGGGCTACGGCTACGGCGGCCATGGCGACGAGGTGCTTAAGGGCGGGTACTTCCGGGGCCGGCCGATCCTGTGGGGCGATACCCACCACCCGGCCCTCAGCGAGACGAACGGCGAATACGACGGCCAGTTTCTCTTCATTAACGATAAGGCTAACGGCCGAATCGCCGTCGTCGACCTGCGGGATTTTGAGACCAAGCAGATTGTCAAGAACCCGCTGCTGGTCAGCGAGCACGGCGGCTGTTTTGTGACCCCCAACACCGAGTACGTCCTCGAGGCCGACCAGTACTCGACGCCCCTGGGCGGGGCCTATGCGCCCCTCTCCGAGTACAAGCAGAAGTACCGGGGTGTCCTCACTTTCTGGAAGTTCGACCGCCAGAAAGGCCGGATTGTTCCCGAACAGTCCTTTGCCATCGAGACGCCGCCCTACTGGCACGACCTGGCCGACGCCGGTAAGGGCGTTTCCGACGGCTGGGCCTTCTGGAACTCCATCAACAGCGAGCTGGCCATTCCCGGCATCCTGGAGGGGCGACCGCCCATGGAGATTGCGGCCTCCCAGCGGGATATGGATTACCTGCACGTGGTCAACTGGCGCAAGGCCGAGGAAGTCATCAAGGCCGGCAAGTATGAGGTTGTGGAGGGGTTCAAGCTGATCCCGATGCAGGTGGCCGCCTACGAAGGCATCCTCTACCTGATTCCGGAGCCGAAGAGCCCCCACGGGGTCGACGTAACCCCCAGGGGCGACTACATCGTGGTCGCGGGCAAACTCGACCCCCACGTCACCGTTTACAGCTTTGAAAAGATCCAGCGGGCTATCGCCCGAGGCCAGTTCGACCGGGACGAGTACGGCATTCCCATCCTGCCCTTCGACCAGTGTATCGAGACCCAGGTCGAGCTCGGCCTCGGCCCCCTCCACACCCAGTTCGACGACCAGGGCTTCGCCTACACGAGCCTCTTTCTTGACAGCGCCGTGGCCCGCTGGTCCCTGGGCCGGCCGTACCGGGAGGACGGCTGGAAGCTGGTCGAGAAGCTTCCCGTCCAGTACAACATCGGCCACCTGGCTGCAGTGGAAGGCGATACGGTCAAGCCGGCCGGAACCTTCCTGGTTGCCCTGAACAAGTGGTCGGTGGACCGCTTCCCATCCCTGGGCCCCCTCCTGGCCCAGAACGCCCAGCTCATCGCCATTGAGCCCGGCAAGCCGATGGTTGTCCTCTATGATGGGCCGGTGGGCCTCGGCGAGCCCCACTACGCCCAGATCATCAAGCGCGAACGCATAAAGGCCTGGGACGTCTACCCGGAAGTCGGCTGGGACCCGGCCACCCAGCAGGTTGACCCCAGCGCCCCGAAGCGGCTGGCCGATGCCAGAATCGAGCGGCGGGGCCGGACGGTGGAGGTCTGGGCCACGCTCATGCGGAGCAACATCCGGCCGGACGTCGTCGAGGTCCAGCAGGGCGACGAGGTCATCTGGCACCTGACCAACATCGAGCGGGCCCGGGATGCCACCCACGGGTTTGCCCTGGGCGGCTACAACATTAACCTGAGCCTGGAACCGGGCGAGACCGAGACGGTCCGGTTCGTGGCAGACATACCGGGCACGTTCCCGTTCTACTGCACCGAGTTCTGCTCGGCCCTGCACCTGGAGATGATGGGCTACTTCCTGGTGAAGCCGGCCTGAAAGGAGACACCGACCGATGAAGGCATCTGTAGCCCCGACAATTGCGCTGCCCGAGCGGAAGGCCCCCCGCCTTAGCCGCTGGCTCAACGACCGGCTACTGTTTGGGCTGGCCGCCGTTGCGTTACTCGTATCCCTGCTCCTGCCATACTGGCGGATGACCCTGCGGGCCCCCCAGTACCCGGCGGGGCTGCGGGTTGCCGTCTACCTGGGGCCGAAGGGGCTGGTCGGCGACGTCGCCGAGGTCAACGGACTCAACCACTACATCGGCATGATGCCCCTGGAGGACGCGGCCAGGCTGGAGCGGGCGGTGGCCCCGTACGGGGTGGCGGCCCTGGCCCTCCTGGTGCTCCTGGCCGCCCTGGTGCGCCGGCGCTGGACGGCCATTCTGAGCCTGGCCGTCGTCGCCTTCCCGGTCATCTTTCTGGCCGACCTGGCGTACTGGCTGTGGTACTACGGTAACCACCTCGACCCGACCGCCCCCCTGAGGGCGGCCATCAAGCCCTTCACCCCGCCGGTTCTGGGGGTCGGCCGGGTGGGCCAGTTCGTTGTGGTGGCGGAGTTCGGCCCTGGGCTTTACCTGGCTTTTGCGGCCGCCCTGCTGACGGCGGTCGGGGTGGCTGTGCGGTGGCGCGCCCTGAGCCGCAAATCGAAGGGAAACTTCTGATGCGAACGGTCTGGCCGGGCCTGCTCACCGTGGCCGCCCTGGCGGCAGCACTTCTGCCGGTACGTGCGGCCGGGTCCCAGCCGGTAATTACGGTTTGCCCAACGTGCCGGCTGACCGACCTGCGGGCCGCCGTAGGGATAGCCCCGGCCGGGGCCGTGGTCGAGGTCCTGGGCGGGACCTACCCGGGTCCGGTGGTTATCGACCGCCCCCTCACTCTGGTTGGCCGGGACCGGCCGGTCATCGACGGGGGCGGCCAGGGCTCGGTGGTTGCCGTGACCGCCCCCGGCGTCCGGCTGGAAGGGTTCGTCATCCGCGGAAGCGGCTTGAGCCACGACCATGAGGACAGCGGGGTGGTGGTGAGCGCCTCCGGAGTTGCCGTGGTGAACAACGAGATTCTCGATTGCCTGTTCGGCATCTACTACCAGAATGCCCCCGATGGCCTTATCGAGGGGAATACCGTTGTGGGCAAGGACCTTCCCGAGCCCCTCCGGGGCGACGGCCTGAAAGTCTGGTACAGCCCCGGTGCCCGGGTCATCGGGAACCGGCTGGAGAACACCCGGGATGCCCTCGTCTGGTACTCCGACAATACCCTGGTCAGGGGCAACCGGCTGAGCCGCGGCCGGTACGGCCTCCACTTCATGTACAGCCAGCAGAGCCTAATCGAGGGCAACGACATCCGGGGGAACTCGGTGGGCATCTACCTGATGTACGGGGCCCACCAGACGGTCCGGGGCAATATTATCCGGGATAACCGCGGCCCGTCGGGCTACGGCCTGGCCCTCAAAGAGACGGATAGGGTGGTGGCCGAGGGGAACCTCTTTTACAATAACCGGGTCGGCCTTTACATCGACAACTCGCCCCTCTCCCCGGACCTGGAGAACCGGTTCACCGGCAACTGGGTTGCCTACAACGACACCGGTCTGCTTTTTACGGCGGCGACCCGCCGGAACGTGTTTTCCGGGAACGTAATTCTCGAGAACCTGGAGCAGGTCGGAGTCCAGGGCGGGGGCGCTCTGGGGGACATCCGGTGGGCGGACCGGGGACGGGGCAACTTTTGGGGCGACTACGTCGGCTACGATGCCGACGGCGACGGCGTGGGGGACATCCCTTATCGTAACGAGCCGGTCTTCGGGGCCCTCTCAGACCGGTACCCGGTGCTTACGTTCTTCCGGTTCAGCCCCGGGTTTGCGGCCCTGGAACTGGCCGCCCGGGCTGTGCCGGTGTTCCGGCCCCAGCCCCGCCTGACCGACCCGGCGCCACTGGTCGCCCCGCCGGCTCCCCCTCCCATCCCGGGCCTCAAGCCGGACCCGACGCCTTACTACCCGCTGGCCAGCCTGTTACTGGGTGCCAGCCTGCTCATCCTGGCGGCTCCCTGGCTTAAGGGCGTGACCCGAGGCGGCACCCGGCCGGCCCCGTCCCCACCGCCCATCCCGGCGGGGGCGCTCCCGGTCCAGGTGACGGACCTCACCAAGGCCTACGATGACCGGGTGGTCCTGGAGAACGTGTCGTTTACCGTCCGGGCCGGGGAGGCAGTGGCCCTCTGGGGCCCCAACGGGGCGGGCAAGACCACCATCCTGCGGTGCCTGCTCGGACTTACCGGTTACCACGGTGAGGTCCGGGTCGGCGGATACTCGCCCCGAACCGACGCCGCCCGCCTGCGCCGGCTGGTCGGTTACGTCCCCCAGCAGGTCCCGGCCCTGGAGATGCCGGTCGGGGAGCTGGTGGAGGTTGTGGCCGCCCTCCGGGGGGAGCCTGCCCAACGGGCCCGGGACCGGCTCGCCGCCTTCGGCCTCGGCGGCTCGGTCGGGGCAATGCCGGTCCGGGCCCTTTCGGGGGGCATGCAGCAGAAGCTAATCCTGACCCTCGCCCTTATCGGCGACCCGCCCATCCTCCTCCTCGACGAGCCGACGGCGAACCTCGACCCCGAAAGCCGGGCCGAACTCCTCGGTTACCTGCGTGACCTGCGGGACCGGGGCCGCACCATCCTTTTTACCTCCCACCGGGCGGACGAGGTCCGGAGGCTGGCAGACCGGGTGGTCCGATTGGAAGGGGGCCGCAAGGTCGGCGAAATCACCCTGGCGCCCGCCGGGCCGGCCCGGGTTACGGTTCGCCTGGTCCTCGAGGAGGGCAGGGCCGGTGAGGCAGCCACGCTCCTCCGGACCCACGGGTTCGAGGTGTACCCCAACGGCCGGAGCCTGCGGGTCAGGGTCGACCCCGGGCAGAAGGCCGAGCCCTTTTTAATCCTCGGCCGGGCCGGTGTCAGGGTGGAGGACTTTGCCCTGGAGGAAGAGCATGGTCTCGGCTAGAACCGTCAGAATCCTGGCGGCCAGAGAGGTCCGGGACGCCCTGCGCAACCGCTGGTTCCTGGCCTACGGGGTAAGCCTGCTGGTCCTGAGCCTGGGGCTGGCATTCCTGGCCCTGGCCGGGGCCGGCTACGGGCAGGTGGCCGGCTTTGGTCGGACCGCCGCAAGCCTGGTAAACCTGCTGATGCTCCTGGTGCCCCTGATGGGGCTAACCCTCGGAGCCCAGGCCCTGGCCGGGGAACGGGACCGGGGAAGCCTCGAATTCTGGCTTTCCCAGCCCGTAGACACGGCCGAATTCTACCTGGGAAAGGTTGCCGGCCTCGGTCTGGCCCTGGCGGCGGCGGTGGGGGCCAGCTTCGGGGTCGCGGGGCTCGCCCTCGGGGCCGCCGGCTCATACCGCGACCCGCAAACGTTCCTCTGGCTGGTGGAGCTTACGGTCCTGCTGGGCTGGGCAAGTCTCGCCATCGGCATGGCCATCTCAGCCGGTACCAGGCAGTCGAGTACGGCCCTGAGCCTGGCGGTGGCCGCCTGGCTCCTTCTCGGCCTTGGGGGTAGCCTGGGACTGATGGGAACGGCGATAGTTCTGCGGCTTTCCCCGGGCTGGCTGCTGGCAGCAGCGTTCGTCAACCCGCTGGAAAGCTACCGGGTCGCTGCCCTGTACCTGCTGAGCGGCTCGGCCGAGCTGCTGGGGCCGGCCGGCCTTTATGCTGCCGATATCCTCGGCCCGTACTTGCCCCTGGTCTTCCACGCCAGCCTTATCCTGTGCACCCCGGTCGCCCTGGCGACCGGTTACCTGAGGTTGCAGGGAGAGGTCCGCCGGTGAACCGTCGACAGTTTCTCGGCCTGCTAGCCCTCGCGGCCCTGACCGGGGCCTGCGCCCGCCGCGCCGAGCCCGAACCCCCGAACATCCGGTACGGACGGGATACCTGCGCCGAATGCGGCATGGTCATCAGCGAAGACCGGTTCGCCGCGGCGGCGGTGGCCGACGCCGACCCCCTTCTCTTTGATGACATCGGGTGTCTGCTGCTCTACCGCCAGAAGCACCGGCCGGCGTGGGCCGCCATCTGGGTCCACGATTACGAGACCCGTAGCTGGCTCGGGGCCGAAAGTGCCTGGTTTCTGCTAAGCCCACAGGTCCGCAGTCCGATGGGCTGGGGGCTTGCCGCCTTCGGCGACCGCACCCGGGCCCAGGTCCGTCAGGCGGACTTCGGCGGCGAGGTGCTCACCTGGTCGGAGCTTACAAGCCGCCCCCTGACGCCGCCGCGGCGCGGCTAGCTGGCCGGGACAATCGGCAGCCGCAGGCGGACGGTGGTTCCCCGGCCGGGTTCACTTTCGAGGTCGAGCGTGCCGCCCACAAGCCGGGCCCGTTCCTGCATTCCGAGCAGACCCAGGCCCTGGCCGTCGGTGTGGCGACCCATCACCTCGGCCGGGATGAAACCGCAGCCGTTGTCGGCAACGCCCACGCAGAGGCAGTCGGGTCCGAAGCCGATGGACACTTCCACCAGGCTGGCCCGGGCGTGCTTTTCGACGTTGCGGAGGGCCTCCTGGACGATGCGGTAGACGGCAACCTCTCTGTCAGGGTCGAGGCGCCGGGGCTCACCCTCCACCTGCAGCCGGGTCTTAATGCCGGTGCGGCGCTCCAGGTCGGCCAGACACCAGTCGACGGCCTGCACCAGGCCCAGGTCATCCAGGAGGGAGGGGCGCAGGTCATGGCAGAACCTGCGCACGTCCCTCACCACTCCCTCGACAAAGCCCCGCAGGCCGTCGAGCTCAGCCCTGACCCTGGCGGGCACGCCCTTCGAAGCCACCACCTTATCCAGGCCGGCTTTGATGACAACCAGGGATTGAATCGTGTCGTCGTGAAGCTCCCGCGACAGCCGCTTGCGTTCCTCCTCCTGGGCCTGGACGGCCATCCGCAGGTAGGCCCGCAGGTTCGCCTGGGCAGCCATCAGGTCGGCGACGGCCCGGCGGGCCTCCTGATAGTGGCGGCAGTTATCCAGGGCCACCCCGAGCTGGCGGGCCACGGCCGCCAGCAAGCCCACATCCTCGGCCGAGAGGGGTCGGTTCCGGCTAAACACGCCCAGCGACCCTATCGGCCGGTCCCCCGCCCAAACCGGGACTACGGCCACGCTCCCGAGGTGGCGGCCGGGCTGACCGTCGGTCCAGTCCTGGATAAGGTGCGGCCGCCGCTGGGCGGCCACCTGCCGGCTGACGGCCTCAAGTTCCGCCGAAAGCTCCATCTCCCGCCCGCGGACCGTCAGGGCCGGCAGGTCCGGGACCGCCTCGGCCGACGCCAGCCAGACCGTATCGGCCCGGCTTTCCCGCAGGACGACGTCCAGGACGCTGGCGGTGATCTGGGCCGGCTCCAGCGAGCGGCTCGCGGCCGCCGCCGTGGCATTCAGAATCATCACCCGACGGCTCATCTCCTCGGTAGCCTGTCGGGAACGCGCCTCGGCTTCGACCCGCTGGGCCACCAGCACGGCCACCGTAACGGTTATGACAATCTGGAAAAACTCGCCGATCCGTTCGGTAGGGCCGTGCCAGAGAAATGCATTGGAAACGGCCAGGCAGGCGCTCCACAGGGCCGTCGGCAGGGCCCCCTCCATCCCGAAGTGCAGTGCCGCGTAAAGGACCGGGATCAGGTAAAACGAGACCGGTACGAAGGCCAGGGCCTCATGTTGGCCGAAGAACCCGCCGGCCTCGACGGCATGGTGGGCCCCCGTGATGGTGAGCACCAGCGCCTGGACCACCCAGAAGCGGCGGTCCCGCAGTCTGCGGCGGAACAGCCGGGCAAAGACCCGCCCCCGCTCAGACAGAGACTTAAAGGCGGCCAGCTGACCGGTCCAGGTGGCGGTCAACCCAGGTCCTCCAGGCACAGCCAGCCCCGGCGCAGGGCGTAGACCACGGCCTCGGTTCGGGAAGCGACCCCCAGCTTGTCAAAGACCCGCCGAAAGTGGGTGTGGACGGTCCGGAGACCCACCCCAAGCTCGCGGGCGATCTCCTTGTTGCTGAGACCCCGGGCCGCCAGCTGCAGGACCTGCTGCTCGCGGGCCGAGAGGTAACCCCAGGCTTTCGCCCGGCCTGCGGCCGAACCCGGGATGCCAAAGCGGGCCAGGACCTTGCGGGCAACGGCGGGGCTCAGCACCGATTCCCCCTCGTAAACCTGGCGTACCGCCCGGGCCAGCTCGGCCACGTCGACGGTTTTGAGAAGATAGCCGGCGGCCCCGGCTTCCAGGAGGGCGTAAACGTACTGCTCGTAATCGTAGACGGTCAGGACAAGGACGGCCACTTCCGGACACCGGGCCTTTATCCGGCGGGTGGCCTCGATGCCGTTCAGACGGGGCATGGCGATATCCATCAGCACCACGTGGGGACGCAGCCTTTCGGCCAGCTCGGCTGCCGTCTCCCCATCCCCGGCTTCGCCCACAACCTCGATGCAGCGGTCGACGGCGGTCAGCCGGTCACGCACCCCTGCCCGGAAGAGGGGGTGGTCATCGGCAATCAGAACCCGAATCGTCTCCAACCCCGTACCCCCTTTTAGTATAGGTTTTGCCCGTTCTTGGCCGGTAAAACGGTTGTCGGGATCGGTGCCGACCGGGGCCGTCCCCATAAGTACGTACACGGCTGTACGCCGGTGGCCGGACCCGCCCCGGCCCGGCGGGTGCTAATCCTAGATGGGGCAGCACCCACGGACCGGTGAAAGGATAGGACCCGGGCGATGGGACCGGAACTCTCCAGAAGGCAGATGCTGGGAGCCGCCGGAATGGTGGCCATCGGGGCCGCCCTGGCCGGCACCGGGGTAAAGCCCGGACCGGGCGGTGCCCCGAAAGCCGCCCGCAGCCGGCGCCAGTGGGTGCTGGTCATCGACCTGCGCAAGTGTGAGGGCTGCGTTACGACAGACAAAGCGCCGCAGTGCGTGGAAGCCTGCAACGCCGAGCACTTTGTACCCCGGGGGCAGGAGTGGATTCGGGTACTGCAGTTCAAAGACGAGACCGGCCACAGCTTCTTCCTGCCCCGACCCTGCATGCAGTGTGAGAATGCCCCCTGCGTTAAGGTGTGTCCGGTCGGGGCCAGCTACCACAACGATGAGGGGGTGGTCCTGATCGACCACCGGCGCTGCATCGGCTGCCGGTTGTGCATGGCGGCATGCCCGTACGGGGCCAGGGTGTTCAACTGGGAACAGCCCGAGAATCCGCCGGGGGCCCTCTTCGCCGATTACCGGCCCGAATACCCCGTCCCCCACCTGAAGGGCACGGTCGAAAAGTGCATGCTTTGCGCCCACCGGACCGAGGACGGGAAGCTCCCGGCCTGCGCCCAGGCCTGCCCCATGTTTGCCATCTACCTGGGCGACCTGACCGAGGACATTGCTACTAACGGGAAAGAGGTCGTCAAGCTGTCGGCTTTCCTGGCCGAGAACCACGCCTTCCGGTTGCGCGAGGAGCTCGGAACCAGGCCCAGGGTCTGGTATATCCCCGGCCACGGCCAGGAGTACGGTCGGGAGGGCACCGACCGGCGGGTGCCCCGGCCGGCCCGTTCCTGGCAGGAGCAGGGGGCAACCCTCAAACCTGGGGGGAGGCCTTAAATGATGGTGCGCGAGCAGGTCGGTGGCCGACAGGATCTGGAAGAACTGCTCCTGCGGCCCCTCACCCGAACCAGCCTGGCCTGGTGGCTCTGGTTCGGGCTGCTGGTGGTGCTGATGGCCCTTGGCCTGCTGGCCTACGTGATCCAGCTCAACCGGGGCCTTGTGGTAACCGGGATGCGGGACACGGTAGTCTGGGGCTTTTACATCAGCAACTTCGTCTTCTTCAGCGGCCTCAGTATGGCCGGCACCTTCATCTCGGCCATCTTGCGGATCACCGGGGCCGAATGGCGCCGGCCTCTAACCAGGCTGGCCGAGCTGTCCACCGTGGCAGCCCTGATAATAACGGCCCTCATGCCCATCGTCGACATGGGTCGGCCCGACCGCATCCTCAACCTGCTCCGGTACGGCCGGTTGGAATCGCCCCTGGTCTGGGACCTTATGGTGATACCCACCTACCTGATCGCCAGCAGCCTCTACCTGTACCTGTTCTTAATTCCCGACGCGGCTCGCCTCCGGGACCGGCTGAAGGGCCGAACCTCCCGTATCCGGCAGTGGCTCTACTCGACCTTGGCCATCGGCTGGCGGGGCGAGCCCGGCCAGCGTCGAAGCCTGGAGGTCGGGGCGGCGGTTATGAGCCTGGTGGTGATCCCCATCGGGGTTATGACCCACTCGGTCGTCTCCTGGGTCTTCGGCATGACCTATCGGGCGGGCTGGGACAGCACCATCTTTGCGCCTTACTTCGTGGTCGGCGCCCTTTACTCGGGCACCGCCCTGCTCATCACCTTGATGTTCCTCTTCCGTCGCTTTTGCCGACTGGAACCCCTCTTTACGGCTGACCACTTCCGCTACCTGGGGTATATGCTGGCCGCCTTCGGGGTCATCTATTTTTACTTCACCTTTGCCGAGTACCTGACCATAGGTTACAAGCTCAAGGGCGAGGACAGGCCCCTGCTGGAGGAACTGCTCTTCGGCCGCTACGCGGCCATAGTCTGGCCGGGCTTCATTGGCGGCCAGATCCTGCCGGTGGCCCTGGTGGCCCACCCCCGCACCCGCACCATCACCGGCCTCTTCGTCGCGTCGCTGCTGGTCAACGTCGGCATGTGGGTAAAGCGCTTCGTTATTGTGGTCCCGTCGCTGGCCAATCCGCTCCTGCCGGCTTACAGCTGGAGCCTCTACATCCCGACGCCGGTGGAAGTGGCCATCACCGTGGCATCCTTTGCCGGTTTCGGGCTGATCATTACCCTCTTTGCCAAGCTCTTTCCCATCGTCTCCATCTGGGAGCTGGAGGAGGGCACGGAGCCGGCACTCAGGACCGTGCCGGCCGGCCAGCCGGTTCCGGGGACGGCCGGTCCGGCCGGATTCGGAGGGGGTAGTCAGGATGACTAGGACTCGCCCCAACCCTGGAAAGCTTCTGCGATTCCTGGCCCTCCTGGCCGGGGTAGCCGCCGCGGCCGTCGGGACTCCCGTCGCCCGGGCCGACTCCCCCGATGCGGTGAAGGTGCGGGTCGAGGTCACCGACGCCGGCTTTAAGCCCGCCGTGGTCGAGGTTGAACAGGGCAGGCTTGTGGAGCTCACCTTCGTCTGGGCCCACCAGGCCTACGTCAACGAAGAACACATTATGGTGCTTCAGGGTTACAAGCTGGAGACGGAGAAGATCACGGCCGGCCACCGGGAGTCGACAATCCGGTTTGTGGCCGATAAGCCCGGCACATTCACCTTCAAGTGCGACCTCGACTGCGAGCTCCACCAGCTGCTTCAGGCCGGCACGTTGAAAGTAAAGCCCGGCGGGGGAGGCGCCGCGGCCCGGGTCCCGACGATTCTGACCCTCAAGCCCGCGGGCGACACCGTCGACCCCGAAGGGGTCGTCATCGTGGCCGTCCTCAAGGACATTAACGGGGCCCCGGTGGCCAACGCCGAGCTGCGGTTCTTCCTGGAGGTCAGCTTCCTGAACGTCCAGGGGCTGGTGGACCTGGGCCGGGCCAGGACCGATGCCGCCGGCATGGCCAGCTGGGAATACAAACCCACCGTAGACATGCCGGAGCACAAACTGGTGGTCCGTTTTGAAAGCGCCGGCGTTTACGACGAGTCGGAGAGAGCGCTGACCCTGCGACAGGCGGCGCCTCCGCCCCCGGCCTATGCTCCGGCCCCCAAGGGGTTTGCCAAGGCGCCCCGCTTTCCGCTGCCGGGTCTCGTGGGGGTAAGAGGAGGACCGTCGGAGTGGCTTGCGGCGGCCTGGTCGTGGTCCGTCAACAACTGGGGTCCGCTGACCATCCTGCTGGTGGTTGCGGCCGTTTGGGGGGCTATGGGCTATACCGTATACACCCTGGCGCTGAAGGTTGCGGCCGGAAGCCGAGCGAAGAAGTGAAGCGGACACAACCGAACTTTCCAATAAGGGGGTGAATCCAGCTATGCGTAAGGCAGTTGTGCTCGGATTGGCGGTCATCGCCCTGGGTCTGCTGGCGCTAGCCTGCGAGGAAACCGTCTCCCGCGCCGATTATGAGGCGGTAAAGCAGCAGCTTGCCCAGCAGCAGGAGAGGGTAGCGGCCCTCCAGAAGCAGCTGGCCGAGGTTGAAGGCAGCGTGGTCGTGCGGGCGAAAGCGGTCCCCACCCCGACCCCGGCGCCCCCCGCCCCCCCCGCCCCGCGGCCGGCCATGCCCGCCAGTTACCTTGAACCGGTCGGCCCCTTCTACGTCTACGTCGAGACTCTGACCGCGGCGGGCGTGAGCAAGTACGGCTTGCAGTTTGAGCCGGGCTGCGCCCCCAACAGCACCTTCAAGC